>Ga0302312_10000596_pt1 | contig 25320 bp, 20 predicted proteins | sample III_Palsa_N2_1_FD_200529 | JGI IMG/M metagenome (GOLD analysis project Ga0302312, IMG submission 200529) | Peat permafrost microbial communities from Stordalen Mire near Abisko, Sweden - III_Palsa_N2_1 | ecosystem: Environmental > Terrestrial > Soil > Palsa > Peat permafrost | place: Sweden... | reverse complement strand
CACTTGACGGTATAGTTCGTTATCAATAAGAGGTGAAAACAGGCTGCCCATAATTATACTGGAAAGTCTGGGCTTTTATTTCTCCAACGGACAGCTTATCCTTATAAACGCCTGTCAGTCGCCCTTCCGTGTCGTAAGTGTATCGGGTATACATATTATTATTGTCAATGGAATAGGTTAGCAATGCAGTAACTGGATCATACTCGTATGCTGTGGTCGCTGCATTAATGGGTTGGAAACGAAAGTCGTCAGCATATATTCTGAATGTTGAGCTGGTGTTTGTGTTATAACAACCTATAGTGAAGGTTTGATGAGCGACTAAATTGCTTCCATTGATCATTAATGTTATGAGGCGCCAGTTTCCGTTATCGGTCTTGGTAGTGGCATTGACGGCTGCAGACTGCACCACGGTGGACCCGACCGTATATTGTAAATATGTATTGGAAGGGATAGTTCCATCAGGAGACATTATCCAGACACTTGCCATATAGTTATTATTTGGATTGAGGCTATCCGTTGTTGTTGAATAGATATATCCGTTTCCGCTAGCAGGAATTTGAAGAGAATAATTACCTGTATGTGCCACGGGAATCTGCAAACCGGATGTTACAGTGCTCTGCACCGTACCGTTGACAAGAACACCGCTTCCAATGGTCACAAAACCAAGCCCATTCGGATAATTGAGGGTCTCGTCTTCCGCACCGCTGTAAGCAATCTCTGAATATTTGGCTGGTCCGCCGGTCAATATAACCTTTGTTCCATTATACCCCATTTTACTAGCTGTATAATTGCCATTAATGTCTAAATTCTCCAATTCTTTAGAATTGATATCAAACAAAGTAGCTTCGGATGTCAATTTCCACGAGGCGTTTGATGCAGAAGGGGTAGCCCAATTAAAATCGGAGAAACTGGATAAGGGCGTTGTCCCGTCAGTACTGGTACCGTTGGCCTGCCAGGCATAGGAAGCCTGTTTTCTCCATATATCGCCCTTAGGAAGGGGGACCCCGTTTACCGAGTCAGTTGCGCCGTTCTGGACATGAGATACCCCTGCCAGATCCAACGAAGTACACAAGTCACTCCAATTGGTGACATTGGCTGAAATGAGACTTAAAACTGAATCAGTTGTATTATTATATGCCTTGTAAACATACGTCTCAGCTACCTGGGACAACATGTTTTTGTTATTGTCATTGTTTATTTTTAGTCCCATGGCGGGGTAGACTGTGTATGCAGGAACTGTCTTTTGTAAAAAGTTATTTCCGTATGAATCCGTAGTCACCACTTCTGTGGTAGCTCCACTAAACAGGTCAAATTTTAGATTTGTTGAACTTTGTTGAGTTCCATTCACATAGTCATAAATCGTTTGGCCTGTTTGAATACAGGGGAGGCTTTCTCTTGAAGTATAGGTGGTCTTATTCCCACCAGGCGCAGATGTGATACCTTGTGGTGGGTTTGTTACTTTCACTTCAGTAACGCGTTCCATTATATATCCTTGATTGCCATACATTGCCTGGGCAAGTAGTCCCTTATAATTGCTCATAAACTCTGCGGGACTATTAAGGCCTAGGGCATCGTGTAAATAATGATTGACCGTTTTTCCTATAACATGATTATTATTATCATACTTTGTAATACTTATTAAATTTCCTACACTTCCTGTAAATGATTGAAGGGCCTCATTGCGCAGGGTACCACCAACACCACCAGTAGTGGTTAGCGCCGGCGTAACGTCTACCATTTGGATCATATTATTGCTGAACACATCAAATTGATAGACCGTTTTTCCTGGCAATACCCTTGGGGCGGATTCATCTGGATTTTGTACTTGAGTGGTGGTAATCACATACTGATACACAATGCCAGGCGGCGGAGCTGCCACAGCTAATCGTTCAACTTCTGCATCTGCCACATGTAAGGCGTCAACATACAAAATTCCATTTCCGGTAGTAGGTATTATTGTGCGATCATAGTCATCAAAAATCTTCGGTAAATACGACGTAGTCCCGGAAGATAATCCGGAAACGGGATTGGTGTAATTGTACAGGGTCGAAAAAGTTCGCCCGGTCTCGTCAATGGAATTTAATGAACTTACCCGTATATTACCTCCATACCTGTTCAAAGCATTTAGACCCTGGTTTGGTGACAGATTTCCCGTCATTGGTGTCGGCGTTCCGTCTGTCGTAGATAGCGGTGTCGCAAGTGTCACATGTACGAATTGATTCACGTCTATTGATGTGACGGTGTAGGACGCATAACCATATATGATGTTATTTGCGGAAGGATAATCAATATCCAATAAAATGGATCCGGTAGACCCTATAGGCAAAGCACTGGCCAAACTATATCCAAAAGTGTTAACCTGGAATTTAATAAGATTATCTGCTCCATCTAACGAAGGCGAATTCACAATATAATTGACTCCATTGCCCAAAACGCAAGTCTGATAATCATCCGGCTGGTATTTTATCTTTATTGTTCCCCCCAATTTTGTTGTAACCGTCCGAAGCGACCATACATCTGTTCCTGGCGCGGATACCAAGGTTGTATTTCTAAGCACATTGGCATTCGTTGTCGTTAAATTGCTTTCACTGAAATCACTTTTATACATTCCCCACATATCATAAGCATCCTTGTTATAGGGTGGGTTTTTGGTTGTCCTGACTGTTACACTACCAGTCGCCGGTGATTGGTTATTTGCCAAAGTATATGTAGCAACCCCTCCATTTATTACGGCCAGTGTAACAACCCCACAAAAATATTGGTTGGCGTCATCAGAGACCAACAAATCTCCGACGTTGAATACCGGGACTGTGGAGCTTGTAGGTGTCGTAAATGTGGTGGAAGATAGCGTCCCTGCAGCTACTGCCGCATCTTGGGCTGCCAATTCGTACCCAAATTGCATGGGCGGCATAACACTTGCACCGCCCTGTCCACGGAAGTTGAGAGTTTTTAATGTCAGTTTTCCAAGGAGGGCATTGACATTGTTGTAGTTGAAACTATTGTGGGCACCTGGGCAAGATGAGTAGTCGTAAGCGAAATCTATAATACGTAATGCCTTTGACTCGAGGGTTGACCTTCCGGCAGCGGCGACATCTGCAGAATCAATCACATTAGCGGGCATCTCATAAGTATTGGGGCTTAGCGATGCTCTGTAGGCCGGTGTCATTGTAGCCGTACTTCCTGCCGCTGGATTTACAAAATTTGCGTCGGCATTGTTTAGAATATAAATCTTCGATAGCCTTAATGATTGACTGGACGTATCGCTAAACAATCCATCAAGCGCATAGTCAGCATTGTTTCCTTTTTTAGTAAAGACAGTGGGTGAGCATCCTTTAGCATCGTATCTAGTATTTTTTTCAAAAAGTGCCGTGTTTGTCCGCGTCTGTATTGCATTCAGATAATAGAGTTCTTTAACTCCCATTGAGCAGTCTCTGAACCCATTGTCCATGTCTGTTTGGTATCCCTCAGCCGGATTTCTCCATGTATAGCTGTCCGACCACTTACCATATTCAAAATTGACCCAATATCCCCAATCACCTGCATCCGCCACGCCATTATTGTTCCTGTCCACATAGTCCGGACCGGTAATGGTTGTTAAGAGCCATGCATAGGCATAGGCAGAGGCTTTTGTTTGCCTGTTGAAATATACATTTGGAGATGTATAGGCTGTGTTTTGAGAATATATCTCTTCATTCCAAGTGTACTCCGGTAATCCATAGTGATAGGTAACCCCACTTTCATTCGTAATGGAAAAACCATTAATACTTCCGTTAATGGTTGACACCCCGGTATACCCCAACGCTTGGGTAGGAAGCACCTTCACGCCTACGTCAATATGCCTTGACCCTGCTAACTGGGTGCCACTATAGCCGACTGCCGGATAAGTTGGGGTACCGAAAGTAGGGTTGGTATTATAAATATCCGTAGTAGGATCTGTGGGAACTGTATATGGCTGGGTATAACTATTTGAAAAATCATTTATAAACCTAAAACCTCCTTTTTGGAGCCCCCGCTCGTATACAGCGTCGTTGTAGGTAATTTGATTGGGAACGACCCCGTTTATGGGCGCGCCGGTTCCCGGACGGTTTTGTTCAAATGGGGTTGCCTGAAGTACATATGGCCGCATAGATCCCCCTAACCCCTGGGCGCTGACTTCATAATCATCAAAGGCAAAAAAGCTCCCCCCCTGCAAAAAACCCGGATCTGTATTTGTCGCCCGGGCAATTTGGGATGGATCCTCGACTATTGAATAGGCGTCGGGAACCCCTGCTCCCAGGTAGTTTAAAGAGCCACAGTAAGAACTGGAAGTTGTTTCATCAGTAAAGTAGCGGGTTCTACTATAGCCGAGGGAGATTGTAAGCAGGCTAGTGATAGGAATATTTACTTTGAACCCGACGGAAGAGGTTTGAATATTATTGGTATTGCTGCTTGAATGGCCAAAAGAAGCTATTCCGGCCAAATTAACGCCGAAACCGTTGCTGGTTCTCTGAACGGTGTTCATAAGCGCCCCCAGCGCTGGTGGCATATAGGAAGCAGAACCCACGCCATTATTTTCGGATAATGAAAATCCCATGGCACTAAAGGATACATTTGTCTTTCCCTGTGGACCCATTTGAAACCCAACACCGGCCACTTGTCCTGTAAGCCCAACACTAAAACCCTTATAGGTATCATTCGTAACGGAGAGTCCAAAAGAGGCGTTTAATGCAGAATTGGAGCCTCCAATATTGACACCTGCGCTGTATGTGGAAGTCACACCCCCGGACCAGTAGGTCCTGCTAATGGTATTAACATTGTTCCAGTCATCCGGATATCCGTTTGCTGTCCGGTTGATAGCACCGGGATTGAGCGTCCACCCAAGGCCGACCCAACTGGCATCCACATTGGGTTGTATACCAGCATGATAAGAAAGGGAAAGGGGGTATCCACCTTCTGGCCCGGGCACCTCTAACAAGGGGATATTATAAGTCAGATCACCGGTGGCCAGATTTACCATATCCGTCGTATCTACCGGCTCAAAGCTGGTTGCCTCCGGCTGTGTGGGACCCGAAGTAAGTGCATAAGATACAGCAGGGAAGAATGTATTAAAAGACATAACGGCCAGCAAGAAACAAGCCGAAGCCTTCCTGGCCCGGGGGCTAAACATTGCCATAAAGGAATAGTATATAGGTTTATAACGTCAATCGAAAAATGAAATCACATGGCCCCATAATTCAACCTGGGCAATTCCTCAAGATCCTCCCGATTAAACACAAAGGTCGTAGCGCCGATCCCCAAGCCAAATTCACCAATATTCAAGTAGATCTCCTGAGTGTCATGTAGCTTTTCCTTGCTAAAGGCAGCCATGATCGTATTCGCATCGGCTATGCCAAAATCCTGATCAAATGCATAATCCTTTATGTAGACCGTATCATTTTTCTCAGTCGTCATATTGATGTGACGCCCCATATCAAACGAAAATACCTGTAACATATCGCTGTAGTTACTGAAACTGCCCAGTTGCCTGATTATCTGCTGGTGATTCTTTGAAAAGGAGAGTCTGAAATAATATTGACTACCGTATTTCCTTTCCAGGCTATCCAACCTTGTCTTTTCAATTGATTTGTTTCCCTCCCCTAACTCTTGGTAAACCATCAATTGGGATGGATAAAACATAGCCTTCACCGTTATATCCCCAAACTCCCTGGTTTGGGTTAAACGGCTGTCCTTATTGACATAACGCAATAAAGCTTCTTTACTCAAGGGCCTATGACGGCCGCAAGAATAGCTTAAAAAGCAGGCAAAAAAAACAAATAGAAACCCGGACAGGTAGCGCAAGGTGGGGTACATATGGATCAGAGGTGTTTAATTAGCTGTCTTATTTTACCCCAACAGCGTATTCCTTATTTAGCTCATCTATTATCTTATCGGTGATTTCCGTGGACTGGTCGGCATAGCCAATATTGCCATTGGTCGCGATGAGGATCATTTTATAGCCATGCCGCTTGCCGTAACGTTCCAGAAAGGAATTAATAGTGCTGAAGACTTGCTGGTTCAGCCTTTCTTCTTCCTGGGCTGCATTCTGTTTGATGGCATTTTGGTAGTCCATCAATTGCTTCTGCTTGGTGCCAATCAATTCTTTGGATAGTTCCTTTTCTTTAGGGGTGCCGAGGGCCTGGTCTTTGGAATATGCTTTGATCGCGTTCTGAACGTCTATGGACAAGGTATCGATATTAGCGTCCCATACGGACCGCTTTTTATCATACTCCTTGCGCGCTTCAACCATCCCCTTATAGCCCGCCATGAGCTTCTGGGAGTCAACATATACGATACCGGAAGAAGTAAAAAAGAAGAAATAGACGGAAAATCCAAGTAAAAGAAGGGTTGATACTGCCGTAATTGAGATGAGTGTTCGCTGTCCAAACATAAGCTTTCCAAAAAGGTAAACGTGGTCGTGAAGATAGGAGGACTTCCGATATAAAAAAATATTTGTAGTTCTTTTTTTACAAAAAAATTAGTGCACGATATCGCCCATGTTAAATAACGGTAAATACATAGCGACCAAAACGAGGCCTACTATAATTCCCAATAATAAAATGATCATCGGCTCTATAAATTTCCCGAGCATTGCGCTTTGGTATTCGAGGTCTTCGCCGTATTGATCTGATATTTTTCCAAAGAATTGTTCCAGCTGATTGACTTCCTCCCCTACCTTGACCATGGTTACGAGCTTTCTGGGAAACAGGGGGATGGACTCCAGGCCCCTATGGAGGGGCAGGCCTTTGAGGATGTCTCCTTCTATTTGTTCCAGGGCGATGACGAGTGGATAGAATTCGATCATTTTCCGGGTCAGCTCCAGAGCCTGGAGTAGAGGAACCTTCGCGCCGGTAAGGAGTGCCATGGTCCCCGTAAAACGGGCCATATAACTTTTCAGGAGCATGTCTTTAACAAAGGGGATCCTCAATAGCAGCGCAGCAGAGTAACGCCTAAACCAGATCTTTTTACGATTGGTATGACAAAAGACGAAAACCCCGGTTATCACGAGGATGAACAGGAAGGCTGATTTTCGTGCAAAGAGGGAGGCCCGAAGTACCATTTGGGTCAGGAAGGGCAGGTCCCCACCAAAACGACGGAATACGTCGGAGAACATGGGTACGACATAATTCAGCATGAAGAAAATGGCGCCCATGGCAATGGATAGTACGATCAGGGGGTATGTCAGGGCACCGATGACCTGTCTTCTTTGTGCGATCTTCTTTTTAAAGAAGAGGCCTAGTTGCTTCATCACTACGACGAGCCTGCCGGTTTCTTCCCCAATCTGCACGCTATAATATTCATAAGGTGTGAAATGTTTGGAGGATTTGAGGGATGCAGATAAACTGCTGCCTTGTATGATTTTTCCCAGGACCTCCTCTATGATTGCCCGGATCCCTTTCTTTCCCTGCTCTTCTGCCAACAACTGGAGACAAGTCTTCATATCCAGACCGGCCTCCAGCAGGGTCGCCAGTTCTATATAGAATGCCTCCTTGGCCTTGTCGGGAAAGGGCTTCTTAAACAAGGTTATCTCCCTGTTGAATATATTTTCCTGTATCGCCTGCTTTTTGTCGGGGGGCGGCTGCTGCTTGTTTTCAAGTACGGATATGTCAAAGAAATCACTCATTCGTCACCCTTATTTAAAAAATTCATAATCTCTCCGGCTGAATAGTATCTGCTGAGTGTGGTGTACCAGGGTTTACCTGCATACAGATGACGAATACGTAATCCTGTCACTAATTTTATGCTGTCATTATGATAATATAATTCTTCGATCCTTCCTCCCAACTGAAAAGTATCTGTCCTGTATAGGGTCACCCTTCTTATAAAAGTGCTGTCAAAGGTATAGTTGATGGTTGAATCATTTTTTTCTAATCGCAATGTGCTTTTTTCATCCCCCGCACTTTGCCAAACCCAATCGGCATCCCTGTAATCCCGTCGGAAAGCGGTTTTGAAAACGTAATACGAGGCGTAGAACGCCTGGTCTTTCCTGACCTTTTGGAACCTGGCATTAACGAATATATATATATAGGCACCCAGTACAAAGAGTACGGAAGTCAGGGCCAGCGTAATGACCACTTCCAAAAGGGTGAATCCCCTAAGCCTTGTTCGGGACGATGCCTTACTCATTCAGTACTAATATGTGTTTCTTTTTTAATAACACGTGGTCCACATCAAAGATCCTACATTCTATCAGTAGCAGGCTATCCTTGCCCCCGTATGATGTGACTGTCCTTTCGAGGTGAAAGGGGCCTTCATTCTCTGTGCCCGGCAAGTAAAGTTTCCCCCCGACGGTACGGATCGTGTAATTGTCCAATATGTTCCCTGCTCTAGTCCTTGTACTATTTAGTGCCCCCGCCTCTATGCTGACAATGAATAAGGTAATCATGGAAAAGACCAACACCAATATGACCAGGGCCACAATGGTTTCGACCAGGGAAGTCGCTTTCAGCCTATACCTCCGGGTCATTGTAGCCATATAAGAATAACGTTTTTGTTAGCGCTTCCCAGGGGCGAAAATAGTCCGGGCATATAACTCCGGTCCGCTTTTTCCATCGTGGCGTCTACCAGCATATTATCGAACACGGAGGGGCCTTTGCTGTACAGAAAGTAGTCTGTAAATACGGTTCCGGTCACCTGTCCCTGTAAATAACAATACCCATTGCAATATACCCAGCCGTTCACGGCGGCGCCCTCTGAAATCCTTACCCTGGGCATGTAGGCATGCCTTTGATCCGACAAAGCCATTACAACTCCGTCTACTGTTACACCTTCATAAAGTGTTAGATTGGACATCGTCAGGGAATCTCTTCCCGGTGCGATCACCAGGGCACTGGGGTATGTTAAATGACAGCCTTGCTCTACTACAATGCTATCCGTGGCAAAAGCCTGGAGATTTCCTTTAAAGCCGGAATGAAAGATGATGACGGGCGCCATCAGTATAACATTTTCCAATTGCGCGCTGGATGACACTTCCAGAATGGAGTCGGAGATGATCATTGCTTTTCCGGATATTGCCATGTTCCCCAGCCGGATATCTCCTTTTTGCCTGAATATCTGCAAGCTGTCAAGGAAGGACGTCCTGACGCCTTCATCGGGGATGGGGGTAAATCCGGACGCGGTATCTCTGCATCGCTGTCCTACGCTGCTGCAAAATGTAATGAAATCGTTGTCCAGGGATGGAAGGCTCTTTGTACTGGTGTCTATTGACCCCCATACCAATTGGCTCCCCGCGTATCCCCGTTGCTCCAGGTACCCCTGCCGGATCCCCGCCCGGGGAAGATAGGCGTCTCCGCCGATGCGGGTATTTCCAACCAGGGCAAGGGGTTCGTTGTGATCGGTCAGATACAGACATGCCTCTTCTTGTGGCTGAAAGGAGGCTCCATATAATATAGCCTTTTGTAAAACTTTGCGAGGCGCCTTTGCCTCTACCATTGCATACATAAAACAGCCCCATCCTGCCTGGGAAATATGGATCGTGTCTTGTGTGGAGTCTCCAATATCAAGGTAGCTCTCTTTTACGGCGTTTTGATAGGAGCCGGTTCCCAGTATATAACTGATACCGGAGAATAATTCTGCGTCTAATCTGTCTTCCATAGAGTCATTGCTGTGAAGCATCCTGAAATAATATACCAGCAATAAGATGGATGCGCACAGGCACATGGCCACCAGGGAAACAATCAGGGTGGCCAGCAGAGCCCCGGCTCTTATTCGGGTATTCATTTATTTTTTGGAGGCGGGCTCTTAATGACTGCCTTCCCCCCGGCATATTGGATCGACCTGGTACTATCTGCTCCTATTCGCTGATAAACCACTCCGGTGAAGGCCTGATCTGAATAATATCCTTTTTCAGTAAGCCTACCTATGCTGTCATATCGCTCCACGGAACCTTTTCTATATCCGTTTCCCCAATGGCTTTTTTCCATGAGGACGCCAGCCGGATACCATTCCATCCATAGTCCGGACTTTATCCCATTTTTATATTGCCCTGATTCACAAAGATTTTTATTGGTATAGACTTTCCTGAAACAGCCATTTAGCAATTTTCCGTCATACCCTTCCTGGGTAGTAAGTATCCTTCCTGTTTTATACCAGGTATAAACCCTTCCAGTTTTCACAGACGGGTGATGGTCCGTGGTATAAAAGCTATAATTGAAATCAGCTGAATCCAAAAACACTTTATCCGGGATATCCTGTCCTTTACTCTTCAATGCCATGGCTGTTAACAGGAATGCCATCAGCAGACAGGTCCTTGGCCCCTCTCGATTTAACGTCATTGTCTTTTAATTGATTGCAAAGCCCGCTGCTGTTCTCCGACGATCTTAGTAAAGGGTTAGAGAGCTAAACGGGGGCCGTTAATTTTTTGTTTTAACTGTTCTATTTCCTTCTGCTGCCCTTCTAGTTGCTGTTGCTGGGTCGTTAACAGTTTCTGTTGTACCTGCAAGTGGTCCCGGAGCTGCAGCAATATTTTTTGTTGATCAGATATGAGGGTATCCTGCTCTTTGGCGTGTCGATCTGCATCGATGGCATAAAGCGTCAATTCCTCTATCTTTTGCATATGCAACTTTTCCATGGCGCCGAGGTCCAGCCCTTCCTCTTCGAGCTCAAGGGCAGACGGAATAGCAGGCAGATGTTTATTCTCTGTAATGTACTTCGATACGGCTTCCAAGGAGAGTTTCTGATAGCTGCTGTCAAATACGAAGTCTGACCATCCTGTTTGGGTGACGGTGACCTGTTTGGCTGTAATGTTGCCCGATACGGCCAACAGTGACTGAGGATTGGTTGTACCAATTCCAATATTTCCACTTTGCCTTACATACATTAAGGATTTAGCAGTGGATGAGTTGTAGAATTCCCATCCTCCAGTTAAGTCAATTGTTGAACAATCAAACCGGACTGTTCTGTAATCCACGGGAGAGAGCTTGATATTATTTGATTTGACCGTATACCCTGTTGACACATCTACACCGACGGACATTCCATTGGGTCCTCCAAATACAAACAGATTACCATTGACGTCTAATTTATCACTGGGAGAAGTGGTCTCTATTCCAACGTTTCCAGTGGTGGGAAAAACATTTTGAGCTTCCGTCAGCGCGGGAAATAGCATGATCAGGAAAAAGGGCCTCATCCAACCAATATAGGGTACAGAAAATGGGCGGATCCGGAAGTTAAATGGTTTGGGAAGACAAAATGAACTCTTAGATGTAAGCAAAGCAGAGGTTGGCCGCATATAAGGAATAAGTACAATTGGCTGTACATGGTAAATGTAAAATAAAATAGATCATATTTCAAAATAAAAGAAAAAGATTAAATAAAATTTGAATTAGGGAGTATTGCAGACGTTCAGATGCCTAATTTCTATTTCATACGCGATCCTATGCAAAAAAAAGCCCCGGGTCAACCGGGGCCTTTGGATTAAGCTGTATTTGTAAGATTCTATTTAAGCTTCATGTCCTCTATAATCGCTTTAATCTTCTCATCCAGCGAGGCTTCTACTTTGGCGTAATCGTCTTTGCTCTTCAGGGGCGCGTTCACACTGAAATAGAATTTGATCTTGGGCTCGGTGCCGCTGGGGCGGGCGGAGATCTTGGTGCCGTCGGCCAGGACGAATTGGAGTACGTTGGACTTGGGCAGGGTGATGGGCCAGATCTCTTCTTTGCCAAGGTTCTTGCCTACTTGTAATTGGTAGTCGAGCAATTTGGCGACAGGAATGCCAGCGATAGTGGTCGGAGTGTTCTGGCGGAAGTTCTCCATCATGGCGGCGATCTCTTCCTGTCCATGCATACCTTTTTTCGTCAGGGAGATGAGGGATTCTTTGTAGAATCCGCATTGCAGGTAAAGGTCGATGAGTTTGTCGTAGAGGGAACGGCCTTTCTCTTTCTCATAGGCGGCCATTTCGCAAAGGATGGCTACGGCGGAGATGGCGTCTTTGTCACGGACCTGGTCACCGATCATTAAACCGTAGCTTTCTTCCCCTCCTATTATATAATGCTCTTTTCCTTCCCGTTCTTTGATGAGTTCGGCGATCCATTTGAAACCGGTAAGCACACTATAGCATTTCACTCCGTATTGGCCTGCCAGGACTTCGATCATATCTGAAGTGACGATGGTTTTGACGACCATGTCGTTGGGCCGGGCCAATCCTTTTGCTTTGCGGGCTTCCATGAGGTAGTTGAAGGCCAGCACGGCGGTCTGGTTCCCGTTGACCAGCACAAACTGACCGGTATGGTCTTTCACACCAATGCCTACTCTGTCGCTGTCGGGATCGGTGCCGAGCAGTATGTCGGCGTCCAGGGATCTGGCCAGCTTGAGGCCCAGGCTCATGGCTTCGCTTTCTTCAGGATTGGGGTATACTACTGTCGGGAAGTTGCCGTCGGGAGTGGCCTGTTCTTCTACGATATGCACGTTGGTGAATCCATATCGCTTCAGGACTTCGGGCATCAGGGTGATGCCGCTGCCGTGAATCGGGGTATACACGATCTTAAGGTCGTGCTGTTTGGCGATCACTTCGGGATATACGGATAATCCCTTGGCCATTTGTATGAAAGCCTCATCCATTTCCTTTCCTATCAGGGTGATGTTGGCTTCTCCCCCGCCCCATTTTACTTCATCGACGGAATCTATCTTGTTGACTTCAATGATGACATTTTTATCATGCGGGGGAACTAATTGTCCTCCGTCGTTCCAATAGGCCTTGTAGCCATTATACTCTTTGGGGTTATGGGATGCGGTGCAGACGACTCCACCGTGGCAGTGGAGGTGGCGGATGGCATAGGATAATTCCGGCGTGGGTCGAAGGCTTTCGAACAGGAATACTTTAATGCCGTTGGCCGCCATCACGTTTGCGGTGATCTCGGCGAACTTGCGGCTGTTATTACGGCAATCATGTGCAATGGCGACCCTGATCTCCCCGTTTACATGGTTCTGCAGGTAGTTGGCAAATCCCTGGGTGGCTATTCCAATCGTATATTGATTAATACGGTTGGTGCCTACTCCCATTATCCCGCGCAGGCCTCCGGTTCCGAATTCCAGGGTTTGATAAAAGGCTTCTATCAGCTCGTCGGGATGGTTCTGCTGAAGATCGGCTACTGCAGCTTTAGTCGCTGGATCATAATTTCCTTCCAGCCACGCTTCTACGCGCTTTTGAATCATTGGGTCCATATCTCTACCAGTTTTAAGTTGAATGTTTTTATATACTATTCCAGCCATGCGCCGGTGACTTCCCCTGCTTCCAATGCTACAAATATGTGCTCCTGCAAAGTGGTAGACAATGATAATCCTATGTAATCGGGTTGGATAGGGAATGCCTTGTGGGCCCTGTCTACCAGCACCAGGGTCTGGATGCCGGCGGGATGTTTATCCATAAAGGGCCTCAGTGCATATAACAATGTCTTTCCACTGTCTGCCACGTCGTCTACCAGCACAATGGTCTGGCCGTCTATAGGGATGTCTTTACTCAGTGTAACGGTTGTCGGATGCCTTTTGTCCAGTTGTATCTCTACGAGGTCTACAGGGATGAGACCTATTTGCCGGAGCATCTTATCCAGCAGCAGGGCAATCTGCATGCCGTTTTCATGAATACCCGCCAGCACCAGGGAATGAGCGCCCGTATTCCGTTCTGCTATCTCATATGCCATCCGCTGCAGCTTCCGCCTGGCGGCGTCCGACGAAAGGATGTAATTTTTTTCGCTCATCGGGATATTTGTTTCAGCCCCGAATTTAAAGTAATTCGGATCATTAGTCAATTCCAAATATTAATTTAGCAAACTTAAACTATGAATATGCACGTTTTGCAGGAGATCGTTTTCATTGTCTTGCTGTTGGTGGCTGTTGTGGTGTTTGCCCGGAAGATGAAGGTGATCGGGCGCAATATCAGGTTGGGAAAGGAGGAACAGGTTAAAGGAGATGCTCTCAAGCGCTGGAAGAATGTGTTGCTGTACGCCCTGGGACAAAAGAAAATGTTCCGCTATCCCCTGGTAGGCACTCTGCACTTCTTCATTTATGCGGGCTTTATCATCATTAACCTGGAGATCCTGGAAATTGTCCTGGATGGCATTTTAGGAACGCACCGGCTGTTTTCGGCCCCGCTCGGAGGACTCTATCCCCTGCTCATCAATGGCTTTGAAGTCCTGGCAATACTGGTACTGCTGGCTTGTGTGGTGTTCCTTATCCGGCGCAATGTTCTTAAGGTCAAAAGACTTAATACGGCTGACCTCAAAGGGTGGCCCAGAAGGGACGCCAATATTATCCTGGTCACTGAGATCGGGCTGATGACCTTATTCCTGGTGATGAATGCCTGTGATTCGGTGCTCTCTCAAAGGGGCTACGGACATTACGGTTCTTCCCTGACGGTGGGTTTCCTGGTATCGTCTTATCTCCAGCCCTTGGTCTCCGGCCTGCATTCGCCTGCCCTGGAAGGGCTGGAAAGGGGTTTCTGGTGGCTCCATATCACGGGTATCCTGACCTTTTTGAACTACCTGCCTTATTCTAAGCATTTTCATATCATCCTGGGATTCCCCAATACGTATTATGCCCCCCTGGATCCACCGGGGAAAATGGTGAATATGCCGGGCGTCCAGCAGGAAGTCACGTACGTGTTCCATCCGGAGCTGGCGCCCACGGGCGTCGAAGCGACTCCCCAGCATTTCGGGGCCAAGGATGTGTTTGACCTGAGCCGGCTTCAATTGCTGCAGGCCTATTCCTGCACGGAATGCGGGCGCTGCTCTGCGGCCTGCCCAGCCAATCAGACGGGCAAGAAGCTGTCCCCCCGCAAGATTATGATGGATACGCGGGACCGTATGGAGGAAATAGGCCGCAATACCCAAATGAACGGCACCTTTCAGGACGACGGGAAGACTTTGCTCCATGATTATATCAGCCCGGAGGAATTGCGGGCCTGTACGACGTGTAATGCCTGTGTAACGGAATGCCCTGTCAGTATCAGCCCCCTCTCTATTATCCTGGAACTGCGCAGGGCCCTCGTGATGGAAGAAAGTAATGCGCCCCAGGAATGGAATAACCTGTTTTCTAATGTAGAGAATAACTTTGCGCCGTGGAAATTCAGTCCGGAGGATCGGGGGAATTGGGCGACAGACTCCCTTTGATAAATATTCGTCTGTCGCCCAATTCCGCTCATGATTTGCCCTTCGGGCAGCGCTGCTAATGCAGCGGGTGGTAGTGTATCACTTTATACGCCTGGATGACGGCTGTGACGGCGAAGATGCAGCCGATCACGATATCTACTTTCTTTTGGTTGGCGTTCAGCTTTTGGACGACGAATGTTCCGCCGAATACAAATACGGCCAGCCCGCAAAGGGTGCCTATACCGCCTCCTATTGTAAAGAAGTTGAATTCAATTGACTTTGGTAACAGGACCCTGTTGGTCATGAGGTAGGTGCTCCATCCGAACCAGAAGGGTATCTGTACGGGATTTAATGCACTCATGGTGGCGCCCAGCAGGAACCGGTTCATCTTATTGTTCAGCAATACGTTCTTCTTTTCCCGCTTGTGCAGGGCGGAAATGAAGGTGAAAACGGACAGCGCTACGAGCAAAAGAACGGTGACCCAGCCCAGGTAAAAGAAAAGACGCGGGTGATCGATCACCCAGCCTACGCCCTTGAGGGATAACCGAAGGTAAATCACTTCGACCAGTGCAACTCCCAGGGAAAAGTTGATGCCTGCTTTGATGTTCTCCTTATTGGCAATCTGCATGGCAGCCACATTGAGGGTTCCCAGGGGCAGCGTCCCCAGAAAACTGATACCAAGCCCTACAAATAAGACATAGAGTAGATTGAACATCGACACAAAAATAAGTGAAAGGATGATTGAATCCGCTCGGCAGTGGCTACGAGCTGTTTTGAAACCCGCCCCTCTATTTGGCTGCTATTTTTAATTCAATGCTGACCTGGTCGGACATGGAAATGCTGGATCCCCCCACCTCATAATCCCTCCGGTTAATGGTAAAGGAGCCTACGAACGTGTATCCGTCGCCGTTAGGCAACGCCTGAAAGGGGAAGGATATAGGCTTTGTCACGCCTTTGATGCTTAAGTTGCCAAAGATGAACAGATAACCGTCTTTGGTGGATGGGGAGACTTTGGTTGAAGTGAATGTTATTTCCGGGTACTGCGTGGCATTGAGGTAGTCTTCTTTTTTGAGATGGCTGTCCCTCATCTCGATGCCTGTATTAATGGTGGATGTCTCCAGGGTTACATTGAAAGCAGCACTGCCCAATTTTTGGGGGTCGAATTGAATGGTGCCCTTTATTCCCTTTATGGTGCCGGACACGGGTATACCGAAATTCTTGATCTTAAAGGTAACGGAAGAACTGTCCTCTAACGGTTTGTATTGCTGCGCAAGCAGGGATACGGACAGAAAAAGGGTACTAACCAGGAGCGCGGTGGATTTGATCATCATGGGAGATTTCAATAGCAAAAATAAGCCCAGGCTTTTATCATTTTGATATAGTTTTACTTAAAATTTGGACATGCACGTATTTTCAATGGCGGAAATGAGTGCGCGTGGCGAAACGCCGGACGTACTTTTTTGGGTGGGATGTGCCGGTAGCTTTGATCAGCGGGCCCAGAAGATCACCAAGGCCTTCACCCTGATCCTGCAAAAAGCGGGCATCCGTTTTGCCATATTGGGGGCGGAGGAGAACTGCACGGGAGACCCGGCCCGGAGGGCAGGCAATGAATTCCTCTTCCAGATGATGGCCTATAATAATATCCAGGTATTAAACGGGTATGCCGTCCGCAAGATCGTGACCACCTGCCCGCATTGTTTTAATACGCTCAAAAATGAATATCCTGAACTGGGGGGACATTTCGAGGTGGTTCACCATACGACTTTCCTACAGGAACTGATTGATACGGGAAAGCTGCGCTTGCAAGGAGGCGGAACGTTCAAGGGGAAGAAGATCACGTACCACGATTCTTGTTACCTCGGAAGGGCCAACGATGTGTATGAGGCTCCCCGTAAGGTGCTGGAAGCCCTGGACGCGGAATTGGTAGAGATGAAGCGGTGCAGGACCCGGGGACTTTGTTGCGGCGCAGGAGGGGCGCAGATGTTTAAAGAGGAAGAGCCCGGTTCGACCAGGATCAATTGGGAACGCACGGAAGAGGCCATAGCTACCGGAGCGGCAGTCGTGGTGAGCGCCTGTCCCTTTTGCAACACGATGTTGACGGATGGCGTCAAAAAAAGTGAAAAGGAACAGCAAGTGTCGGTGTATGACGTGGCTGAATTAGTGGCTGCGTCGTTGGAAGACTGATGTTTGGCCCGTCAATGAGGCTTAATTTTTGGCTGCATCGTCAGATGCCTGATTTTAATTAGAAAATATACATATGTTGAATCTACAATATACACACCTGTTGCCGAAGGACTTTCATGCTGCATCCAGGGTATGGATCTACCAGAGCAGCAGGGTCTTAATGCAGGGCGAAGCATTGGAATTGGAAACGATGTTACAGGAATTTGTGGCGGGTTGGAACTCGCACGGGGCACCGGTGAAAGGATTTGCGACGTTGTTGTTTGGACAGTTTATCATCCTGATGGCGGATGAATCGCAGGCAGGTGTTAGCGGTTGTAGTACGGACTCTTCTGTACGCCTGATCAAAGAAGTCGAAGCCCGGTTCTCGATCTCCTTTTTTGACCGGCAGACGCTGGCGTTCGTGGTGCAGAATGAGGTCCAGTTGATTCCCCTCTCGCAAGTGGATTATGCCATTAATCAGGGATTTGTTCAGGCGGATACGATTTATTTCAATAATATTGTGCCGTCTAAAGAGGCGCTGGAAACGGAGTGGCTCGTTCCTGTAAAGGATAGCTGGCTCGCCAAAAGGTTTCCGGCACTCAAGACGATGGCCTGAGTGATCAGACGCCAACAAAGGATTTCAAGCGGTAATAGCTCAGTTGGTAGAGCATCAGTTTCCCAAACTGAAGGTCGCGCGTTCGAATCGCGTTTACCGCTCTTTTCTCTCTTAAGTGCTCCATCTCAGGGGCACTTTGCGTGAGTGTTCCTTTTCGGAGCACTTTTTATATTCCTCCACTTTAATGCGACATCAGTAATTTGATGGCTTCCTGGTTGGCTCCGTCTGAGCACAACAATATATATACGCCGGTACTGAGAGCGCTCACATTATCCACCGTCAATAACCTTCGTCCGGCGCCTGCTCCGTATTGCTGATTCCAGACCACGTTCCCGCCCATATCGATGATACGGATCGTGACGGGCTGATTGGTTTTGCTGGTAAAGGCCACGATAGCGCTACTTTGAACGGGGTTGGGCGCCAGGGTCATGGCGGCGGAGGCCGCGTTGCCAACATTTACGGATACGACGTTGCTCTTTATCTCGTGCCCGTCGTTATCTGCTTCTATGATCCGGTAATAAACAATGGTGGTGGTGATCTTGGAGATGTCGTCAAAGGTATAATTATCCACTCCAATGTAGGTGGAGGAGGCCCTGGGAACAATTCCCGCCTCTGAGAAGGTGACGCCATCGAGGCTTCTTTCTACGATATATTCCTGGACGTTGAGTTCACTGGTGACACTCCATGCCACTTGTACGGACGCATTGTTAAGGGCTGCGGAAGCGGACAGGAATGTTACGGGCAGCGTTAAACAGGAAACTGAATTGATAGGCAATGAAGTCTGGGCAATGTTCTGTACCAGGACGCCTGTCGATCCCGGCGTGGAGTTATAGGCTACGCCGTTGGTCAATCCATTGGATGCGCCAGCCACTGTGGTGGCCGCGTTCAGGGTGCCGTTGGAATAAACTACTCCTCCTCCTCCTCCTCCGCCCGGGCCGTGCGATCCGCCCTGGCCTAAGTTATTACCCCCTACTCCGCCGCTGGCGTTAACGGTGATACCGGACTGGCCGCTGGAGGCATAGATGAGTGCACTTCCTCCTGCTCCTCCTCCACCGCTGCCGTCATTGACTGCGGTAAACGGATTGGTTTCTCCACTTACATTGATCGTGCCGGCCCCTGTAATGGTCGTGGTCAGTAATATAGCAATACCGCCCCCGGGCATGCCGCTGCTGGCTTCCCCCCCTGCGGGCGTACCTGTTCCGTCATTGGAGTCTCCGGCGCCGCCTCCGCCACCCATGACGAGCGTGGAGGCAGAATTCTGGGCAAAAATGGCACCCGGTCGGCCACCGGTGTAGTTGGTGGCATGCCAACCCTGGCCGCCGTTTCCACCGAGGCCACCATTTCCTCCTCCTCCTCCGCCAGCATTTTCGGCATTGTTCGTGGGTGTTCCATCTGTGGCCCCACCGCCTGCATTACCGGGTGCGCCCCGGGAATAACTGCCGTTGGGGTAGCCTTCTACGGTATTGTCTAATACAACAAGATTATAAAGGTTGGTATAACGGGGCGTTCCTGCGATTCCCTCTCCTTTGGAGCCGTTGGTCGCGTCCGATGACAAGGTCAGGTAATCTGTATAGAGACCGGTACCCCCGGCCAATTTACGGCCTCCGCCGCCCCGGAACCCGCTGTCGGCAGCTGAAATGGTTTGACCGTTCATATTGACGGCATTGGTACCGTCAATCACGACTACGCCACCCGTCGATCCGTTCCAGGCGGGTGCGGTGATGGCGCCTGTAAGGACGATGTCATAGTACAATGGAACCCGTATCACCTGGTAACGATAGTTCCCATTGGTGGAACCGCCTGTATTGCTTGAATTGGTATAACTGTTTGCCAGGTTATTGAGCAGGGTTAGGCTTCCGCCTGCCAGTGGAACGCTGGAATTAGCCACGGCAAATTCCATGGTTCCGGCTACCTGGGTCCCTGAGGTGTAGCCGTAGCCGTTACCGGTGCCGTCGCCGTAGCTGGAGGTATTCGTGTAATTGATCTGGGCGCCTTGCATTTGTATAACCAGCAAAAAATCGCCTGCACTGATCGCTGTGCTTCCTGATCCGGCGGCGCCTAATGTGATGGTTTTGGTGCCCGCAGCTGCCGACGCGGTAGCCGGGAAATAAGTATCGGGATTGCTTGCCAGGTTCACGGAAGCCGACGAAGGACAAGTTTGCGCCATTAAATGAGTGGATGAGAAGAATATGCCTTCTACAAGGGCTAAGCACAGCACGATCTGGAAGGACCAAGGCCTAAAAAATGGTTTCATAGAGAGGATTGAGGTAAGTCAAGGCTGTCGGCAGCAAAGCAAAACTAGTAACGGATAACGGGTGCAAAATATGCGTAATGTTTAACTTAAGTTAATATAATGGGTTGAACAACATCTTATTCACAAAACCGGGCCCGGGGCGTCTGCGTCCTTTTGAGGCGGATATGCCCCCTTTTGTCGGAAAAGGCGCGCCTGGTTAACAGGAAAGGAGCAGCCCTTCCCAAATGGAAGTGACTGCTCCTCAGATAGATAGATGAATAAAGCGACGCCTAAAACGGGCCTCCGGCCGGCCTGGGCTTGGGCAATTCTTTGCGGGGTATCAGGGAATCAATAATGGACGTCTGGTAGACGAATGTCGCTACAATGGCGGCAGCCTGCTGCAGATCATCTGGTTGCAGGTGGTCATATGAGTCCATGTTGCTGTGATGGGTACGGGTTCCATATTCCAGTGGGTCTTGTATGAACTGGAAACCAGGGATGCCTACGGCGTCAAAGGAGACGTGGTCGGTACTGCCGGTATTGCGAGCGGTCAGTGTGCTGGCGCCAAGGGAGGCAAAGGGAGTGAGCCAGCTGGCAAATATGGGCCTTGCGCCTTCATTTCCCTGCAGGTATACCCCCCGGATCTTTCCACTTCCATTATCCAGGTTGTAATAGGCGGATACCTTGGCCTGTTCTGGCGTCAGTTGCATGGTGGCGGGGTCTCCGAAATGATTTTTCACGTATCCCCGGGAACCAAACAGGCCTTCTTCTTCCCCACTCCATAACACGATACGGATGGTCCGGCGGGGATGAAGGTCAAGTGTTTTCAGGATGCGCACGGCTTCCAGCATGACGGCGGAACCGGCGGCGTTGTCGGTGGCGCCTGTGGCCCCATGCCAGGAATCAAGGTGCCCTCCCAGCATGACCAGTTGATCTTTCAGGGTCGGGTCGGTTCCCGGTATTTCTCCCACAACGTTGTATCCTTTCTGCTCTTTTTCTGTCAGGCTTGCCTGTACCTCTCCTTCGAGCTTAACGGGTATACCTGCCTGGATCAGGCGCAAGATCCGGTGGTAGTCCTCGGCGGTCAGCATCATATCGGTGATGGCCATGGGTTGGTTCTGGGCGTTGCCACCCCATCCCTGAACAAACAGGGTTCCGTCCTTGCCCCGGACGCTCATGCTTAAGACCATTAAGGCGCCCTCTTCTTTGAGGAAGGCGGCTTGCTGACGCTGGAAGGCGCCTCTGTTGCGGAAGGCGGCCATCGCGGCTGAATCCCTGGGTCCACGGGTCCTTTCGGGCATAGGCGTGGTCAGTTTTACAAGGTCGGAATCGGCGTAGCGCTTGGCTTCAGCGTCAAAAGAAGGGTGTATGGTATCGCTGTTGGGGAAGATCACGATCTTTCCTTTGAGTTGCCCCCTATAGGCTTCCAGGCCTACGGAATCCTTGGCGTTGACCAGTACCACTTCTCCCGATACAGGGCCGTTAGTGCCTGATGTCCAGGCCTTTGGATAGGCAATCAAGGGTTGGTAATAGGGTGCCTTCAGGGCCAGGTAGGACTTGTGGAGTTCCCATCCGTTGCCAAAGTCTCCCCAGGGCTCCAGGGCGGTATTGACAAGTCCCCATTTGGCCATTTCATCCTTTGCCCAATTGGCCGCGCGGAAATATCCCGGAGAGTTGGTTAGCCTGGGGCCATTGGCATCGGTCAGGTAAAAGGCGATTTCCATGACTTTGGAATGGTTGAAGGCCTGGTCTTCGATCTTGGATACAATTCCGGGATCGGGTTGGCTCTGCGCCAGCGCGGCTCCTCCCCAAAGGGAAAGCCCGACGCTGAATAGCAGCGTGAAGCGAGTTTTTCTCATGTCTGTTTGTTTTGAGGACAAAATCTAGAGATAAAATAAAATGCAAACAAGAGCGCCGTTGCAGACGGGTGCAAGTGGGGATGGACGGATAAACGGTTGGGGCTTAATGACTATATAACGAATCTTTGATCTGGGCGCAGTTCCCCACTACCCCGCCGGATCCCGAGGGGTGGACGCCCAGGTAGGGATTGGGGCTTTGGGTGGTATCGCCGGAAGTGCTGATCCAGTCGCCGGGTTTGTCCTCCCCGAAGGCCGCCGTACATTCGGTGAAGTAGATCTTCTGGCGGTCGTAGCGGATGGTGCGCAGCAGGTCGTAAAGGTCCTGGGACACCATGTTGAGTTCCTGGCGCTTGCCGCCCAGGGTCTTTTCTCCCTGAAGTCCGGCCATTTCTGTTTTGAGGCCCTCCAACTGTTGCCCGGCTGTCTGGAAGACGATGGTATCGCGCTGGAAATCGGTGAAATGTAAGGTGTCGAGTTTGCCCATGAATATTTTGGCCTGGGCGTCGACCCCTGCCACATCCCCCATCACGAAACTGCCCACCATTTCATGATAGGCGTGCATAATGGTATCCAGGGTGAGCCCGAATGCGGCGGAATATTTTTCTTCTGTCAATGGCTTTTCGGGAGCGGCGGGAGGCGCCTGGGGCGCGGCTTTGTCTGTACTCTTGCAGGCTACTCCCAGCAGTATGAAGAACATGCCTATCAACGGGTACTGTACGTGGCTACGCATAGGAAGCAATTTTTTTCAAAGGTAATGGATTTAGGGGGCGTACATTTGCAATCTTAAACGTTAAAAAAAAGGTTTTACATGCTCGCAGGTTTACAAAACGTGACCTTTGAATTCGGCGCCAGGGTAATCGTTAAAGACGCCACATGGCACATCCAGCCTAATGAACGCATTGGGCTGATCGGCTATAACGGAACGGGTAAGTCTACCCTTCTGAAAGTAATTGTAGGAGAATATGTTCCTTCTAAAGGGGAAGTGATCCGCAGCAGGGGTATCAGTATCGGGTATCTGCACCAGGACCTGCTCAGCTTTGATTCGAGTGATAGCATTCTGAGGGTGGCCATGGGGGCCTTTGAAAGGGTCTTGCAACTGGAAAAGGAAATTGAGGACCTGGGAAAGATCCTGGAAGAGAAAGAGGACGAGGCACTCCTGATGGAATATTCGGAAAAGCTCCACGAAATCGACGTACTGGACGGCTATAATATCCACCATAAGACGGAAGAAGTCCTGCAAGGACTGGGTTTCAGCAATAGCGACCTGGAACGTCCTTACCAGACATTTAGCGGGGGCTGGCGCATGCGCGTCCTGCTGGCTAAAATGATCCTCCAGAAGCCTGACCTGCTCCTGCTGGATGAACCGACGAATCACCTGGATCTTCCGTCTATCGAATGGCTGGAAAAATACCTGGTGCATTTCCCGGGTTCGGTGGTTATCATTTCGCATGACCGCTATTTCCTGGATCGTATGGTAACCAAGATAGTGGAATTGTATCAACAGCAATTGCACGTCTATTCGGGAAACTATTCTTACTATATCGAAGAGAAGGCGCAGCGGATCGAACTGCAACAGCGCTCTTTTGAAAATCAGCAGGATTATATCCGTCAGCAGGAAAAATTCATTGAACGCTTTAAGGCCAAGGCTTCCAAGGCTGCAGCGGCCCAAAGTGTCATGAAGCGGCTGGATAAGATCGAACGCATTGAAGACGTCCAGATCGAACGCCCGGACCTGCGGATTAATTTCTCTCTGGATAAGCAACCGGGCCGGGTCCTGGTGACCTTAAAGGACGTGACGAAGCGTTACGGAGCCAATACGATCGTGGAAAACGGCTCGGCGGAGATCAACCGGGGGGATAAGATTGCCCTGATCGGGGCAAACGGAAGGGGTAAATCAACCCTGCTGCGTATCATCGCAGGGGCTGAACCTTTTGAGGGTGAGCGGATATGGGGGCATAATGTGGATGAAAGTTTTTATGCCCAGCACCAGCTCGAAGCCCTGGACGTCAACCTGACGGTCCTGGATGAAATGAAAGGCGCCGGTTCTAAGAAAACGGAGCTGGAACTCCGGAGCCTCCTTGGCTGTTTCCTGTTCAGCGGGGATGACGTCGAAAAGAAGATCAAGGTACTGAGCGGAGGTGAAAAGGCCCGTGTGGCCTTGGCCAAGACGATTGTCAGCAAGGCGAATTTCCTGTTGCTGGATGAACCGACGAACCACCTGGACATGCACTCGGTCAACTTGCTGATCGAAGCCCTCAATAAATATGAAGGCACTATCATTCTCGTGAGCCATGACCGCTACTTTGTGGAAAAGACGGCCAACAAGATCTGGGAGATCGACGAGAATCATGAAATAAAGGAATTCGTGGGCCACTATGAGGAATGGGTGGATTGGAAAGTGAGGGCGGCGGCTAAAGTACAGGCTGAGGCCCAAGCAGCCAAGGCGTTGGCGGCTCCGGCCAAAGGAAATTCAAACAGTGCTTCCGGTCAGCAAAAGCAAAAGTCTAATGCCGCCCCGGTGGCGGCTGCGCCGGTTAAACAAGCGGCGCCCATCGATAAAGAATCCAAAAAGGAACTCCAAAAGCACCAGAGACGTTTTGAGCAGGTAGAAAAAGACCTGGCCGATCTGCAAAAGCAAAAGGTGCAGCTCGAAGCGGACCTGGGGAATCCATCCATATATGGAGACAAGAATAAGTTTGTCGCCACCGAAAAGACCTACAAAGAAGTCAATGGCAAGATTGTGGAGTTGACGAAAGAATATGAGGTCTTGTTTGAGAAGATCATGGAGCTGGGAGAATAGCCTAATTCAGGGGAGAGACAATTTGGAATGTGCTCTTCCCCTGGATGGTCCCTTTTGTGCTCAAACCCTGTAAGATATTGATAAAGCCGCCGGGCAACTGCTGCGAATAAAAGATAAGGGTGGCCTCTCCATCCTTGTCTGTGGCGGACAGCGGAGACCAGAATAACGTAGAATTGTAAGGGGTCTCCAGGCCGGGTGCGTTATTCCCCTTGTCATCCGGCTTATAGATGTCTTTGGTCAAATGAATGCCCCTGACTTCTTTCAGGAACCGGGAGGCGGTCCTGGCACTGACGCAGCCGCGGTAGACGGTCTTGTAAAAGGGCCCTCCCAAGTAATCAGTATACAAATATGTCTGTCCGATCTCCGGCCTTCTGCCATACGGGTGGTTCATGCAATTCAGCACATTATACGGACAAACGTAGTCGTTGCAGGTGGCGTCGCCTGCGTAGTGATCGCCCCCGCCTTCAATCACGATTGTCTTGAGGGTCTTTAGGGAATTGAACTCCTTGTCATCGGGTATCGTTTCGAAGGTTTGACTGAGTCCCTTGGTT
>Ga0302312_10000595_pt1 | contig 25345 bp, 20 predicted proteins | sample III_Palsa_N2_1_FD_200529 | JGI IMG/M metagenome (GOLD analysis project Ga0302312, IMG submission 200529) | Peat permafrost microbial communities from Stordalen Mire near Abisko, Sweden - III_Palsa_N2_1 | ecosystem: Environmental > Terrestrial > Soil > Palsa > Peat permafrost | place: Sweden... | reverse complement strand
GCCTGATGTAACAGCCGCCCAAGTATCATCAGGTGCCGAAAACATTACCTACCGCCCCGAAATTGATTACGCCCTAAGCCAGCGCTTCAACATGAGCTTGTTTTATGATTCAAACATCACCAAGCCGTACACATCGCAAAGCTTTAATACCTCGTTCACCAATTTTGGTATTAATTTAAAGCTGATATTGCAGTAACAGGCGTAAATTATTGCAAAATTCTATTCCCCCCGTAGAGATGCAAAATCTTGCGTCTATACGCATGCACAGTCAACTAATTACTATTCACCACGCAAGCAGGGTGTTACATGTAACGGGTGTAACGCGATGTAACGCATCAATAGTTAATAAAATTTACCAAAAGGAAAATCAGGGGGCGTTTCTACGAAAATAGCCTTGAGCCGGTAAGCATACCTTTAATTGCCGGGCTGGCCTTTGCCAAGTTGCTGCTCCTGTTTTTTTTCGGCCCGGCGCTGTTTTCTTTCCGCCCTTTTCTGCAATCGTTGTTGCTTGTTTATCTGGTGTTGGGTCATTTGGGCGGCGGTGGCTTCTTCGGTCTTTTCATCTAAGCCAGCCGATGGTTTAATGCCGCAAAGCAGCGTTTGCCATATCGAATTAAAAAATGCTGAACTGACAGGCCGGGGGTAACTTACGTTAAACGACCGGGCAGGTTCGCCATCCTTATCGGGGTTATTATGCTTAATTATAAAAATATTGGCGTATAACGATTCTATCACCTTTCGTTTAAGCCCAAAAGTAGTGTCTTTGGCCAGTAGTTTTATTTTCAAATCGTTATACAATAGCTTCACCTTTCCATTGGCTATCCTGTTATTGCCGTGTATATCAAAGTCCAGCTGTTTAACACTTCCCGAAGTTATTTTAACCATAGCCAATGGCATAGTTGCCGGGTTTACCACCTCCAGGTCCATTGGCCCCAGGCTGCCTTTATAGCTATACGCGGCATCTTTGGCTGTTAAATCAAAAGTAAATTGTACGCTAAGCTTACCCCGGTTCATAAAATAGGTGGTAAGACCGGCTGTGCTGATATGGTTTTTTAACAGGTCGGCTTTATTATTGGTGATATTTAAAAAGCGCCCGCTGGTGTTATTAAATACCAGCGTGCCTGTTTCGCCCGATTTTTTATTGAACTCGCTGTAATTAATATTGATATGTTTTACCAGTACGGTATCAACACTAAAATCGGTTTTTAACAGGCTTAATGCCACATTGGGGAAACTGGTAATTTTATCTGTCTTTTTATTTTTTACCGTGTTAGGATTATTAAACAAGGCCATGGTTCCATTTTTTATCAGCATTACCGAAGCGTGAAACGTGCGGTATTTATGATAGCTCAGATAATCGAAATGATTGAGCTGCAATGAATCAAGCCGCAGGGTGTATTTATCCTTTTTACTTTTATTGAAAAATTCTTCGGTATTTACAGGCGTTATTACCAGGCCACCAATATTAAGCTGCGAAGTTAAAGTAGAAAGTTTAAGATGGGTCATTTTGTAGGAATACAAGCCGCTGGGCGATTTCCCGGTATAATTATTTAACTCGGCCACTATATCCCGGCAATAAAGCACCCGCGAGCGGTCTGTTTGTGTAGCGGAATCAATGAGCAGATTACTCGCGCTCAGGTTCATTTCCTTTAGCTCGCTTATCTCTGCCTTATTGCCCGAGTAATCGCTGTATTTTAGTTGAACATCATTCAAAAATATCTGCCCTATATAAATAGATCTGAGTGTTTTTTTGATTTTTTGCCAGGGCGTACGGTTATCTTTTACCACTGTATCCTTTGTATGGTTCAATTGGTAGCTTACATTCAGATTGGGCGCTGTTAAAATGATCTCGCCAATATCCAGCTTATGCTGAAAGTATAATTTAAATGGATGGATATGGCTTAAAATGAGCCGCCTTACATGCAGGTTAACCAGGTTATTGGGTGCCAGGTGCTGTAGTTTGCGGCGATTATAAACCGCGGTATCAGGCTTGAGGTTAATGTTGTAAAGAATGATCTCGCCACGCAGTATATGCAGCTCCGCGCTCGAAAAATCAGCGGTATACAAGCTATCGCTGCTGGTTAAAACAACGCTTTTTACTTTTTGCGCCAGTATAGGCGACCAATACCTATTTACAAATACAGCTAAAATTAAAACGAGCGAAGTAATTATAAGCACAAGGGCCACAGTTATTTTATGCCACCTCCGTTTTAAAAATGTACCAGCCATTATTAATTAGTTTTGCTTGAATCCTTTTGCATTTTGGCAGCCTTTTTTGCTGCGCGGGCTTGCTGCCGTGCTTCTTTTTTCTGTGCGCGGTTTGCTTTAAACTGCTTGAATTTATCAACCAGGTTGTTAACCTTCACTATAACGGTATTTACCTTGTTTTCTGTTTTTTTATCAAACCCAACACTCGGTTTTAATCCATCCAGCAAAGCTTTATACAAAAAACTGAAAAATGAGGTCCTGGAGTCGCGCTGCAGGTTAATGGGCCCCGGCCTAAAGTTACCTTTCTTATCCGGATTATCTTTCTCAATTATGAGCGTATTTGCCAGTTTTGATATAAATCCCTGTGTTTGCAGGTCGGCTTTGCCCTCCACTTTTTTTAGTAGCTGTACATTTAAATTGTTGTAATAAAATTGCAGGCTGCCCTTGCCACTGTAATTGCTGGCATCCACATTAAAGCTTAGCTTTTTAATATCTGCCGATTGCACATGCACCAGCGCCAATGGTTTTACCAGTTTATCAAGCACGCGCCCATCAAACTGCCCCAATGTGCCGGAGTAATTAAACGCGCCAATTTTTGAGGCCAGGTTAAACTTAAAATTCACCTCGAAATCCGCCGCGTTCATAAAACGGGTATGTATGTGCGCTATCATGTACGGGTTTACCCTTTTTATATCCGCATCGTTGGTTACGTTTAAAATATAACCATTGGTATTGTTAAAAGTGATAACCCCGGTATAGCCCGATGTAGCATCGCTTTCGGCATAGCTTATTAGGGTGTTTTTTATGTTGATGCGCTTTATCCGCATATCCAGCGCCACCTTTTGCAGCGCTTGTTGGGGGTCCTTACCAATTTTTATTGATTTTACACCCTTATAGGCATTATTGCTATATATCTGCACACTGGCATTGGCAAGGTTAAGCGTACCCGCATATAGCTTTTGGTTGCGTAAAAACTGTTGCAGGTCAATATCTTTTATGCCTATCCGGTTAAATTTCAGGTTGTATATATCACCGGCCTCATGCGTTTTAAGGTAAAAATCGGTTTTATTATACCTCGGCAAAAACGAAACCCCGTCAAGGTTGATGATCCTTTGCGCGGTAGAAAAATAGATCTGTTTGATATTGGCCTTATACAAGCTATCGGGCGTGGCTATTTTATAGTCATTTATGCGTATTTCAATGCCTTTGGTGTAGTAAAACCGGTTAGGGTCGTTACCAGATAATGAATCGATCACCACATCAGAAATATTAATGTTCAAATGCTTTAACGCGGTACGTTTTTCAACCGCGTTGCTTTTGTTAATATAGGTAAGGCTGATATCTTTTAACGCTATGGAATCGATATGCAGCTGCTTAAATGTTTTTTTGATGAGCTCATAAGGGCTTTTGGGCTTGCCAACCTTCACGGTATCATTAAAAGCATACCGTTTGTTTACAATAGTAAGCGTTGGGTTTTCAATAGATATATTGCTGATGTTGAGTATCTTTTCTTTGTAAGCCTTTACCGCGCCCAGGTTTTTAATACTTAGTTTTTTTACGCTTAGGCTAAACAGGTCGTCCGGCGCTTTTTTCAGGGCCACCAGTTTATTGTAAACGGCTGTATCGGGTATCAGTTTAAAATCTGTAAGGGTTGCATTGCCCGATGCAATATTCAGGTCGAAATCCGTGTATTCAATACTGTATAAACTATCGGTTGTTTTTAATACCAGCGCCTTTAACTGCTCCTGCAAATAAGGTTTCCAGCGGTTTTGGGCAATATAATTTCTGTAAAAATAATAAACAGCCCCACCAATAATTATCAGCACAGCTAATAAAACGATGGGCCATACGCGTTTACGCTTTTGGTGTGAGGTGCCGGTTTTTTCCATTTTGGCTAATTATATATACGTTATAACACCAAAAAACAGATTTTGTTAAATGCTGACAATATGTCACGCTATATTTTAAAATTTATGTATTTTTGCAAACTAATTTTCATAAAAATACACAATGGATTTGTTAATTCCGGATAAAACACACGATGAGAGCAGGCAGGGTGAGGCTTTGATACTGGGACCTGCAACCGGGAAAAATAACGGGCGCAAACTATATATTGAAAGTTATGGCTGCGCCATGAATTTTTCTGACAGTGAGATAGTAGCATCCATTTTAACGGATAAGGGCTTTGAAACAACATCCGATTTTACCATTGCCGATGTGGTTTTGATCAACACCTGCTCCATTCGCGAGAATGCCGAGCAGCGGGTACGTAACCGTTTAAAAGAGTTTACCGTAGCCAAAGTTAAAAACCCCGGCATGGTGGTTGGTGTGCTGGGCTGCATGGCCGAGCGCCTGAAATCGAAATTTTTAGAAGAAGAAAAACTGGTGGATGTAGTGGTTGGCCCCGATGCTTACCGCGACCTGCCTAATTTGATAGAACGTGTTGACGATGGGCAGCGCGCGGTGAACGTACTGCTATCGCGCGAGGAAACTTATGCCGATATAAGCCCGGTGCGCTTAAACAGCAATGGCATCAACGCTTTTGTATCTATAATGCGTGGTTGCGATAACATGTGCTCTTTTTGCGTGGTGCCATTTACCCGTGGCCGCGAACGCAGCCGCGAACCACAGTCGATAGTAACGGAATGTACCGATCTGTTTAACCGTGGCTACCGCGAGGTAACCTTGCTGGGGCAAAATGTGGATTCGTATAAATGGAAAACCACCAACAAATCATCCGAAACTGATACACAAAAACAGGTGTTAGGTATGGATCTGCTGGACAAGGTATTAGCATCGGGAGAAGATTTTAGCGGCCTGCAACCTCATTACACGGTAGAAGCAGGGGACGTTACCTTTGCTAACCTGCTGGAAATGGTAGCGCAGATCAGCCCTGAACTACGCATCCGCTTCTCCACCTCGCACCCGAAGGATATAACCGACGATGTGCTTTATGCCATTAAAAAGTACGATAACATTTGCAAATACATTCATTTGCCCATACAATCGGGTAACAGCCGTGTGCTCAAGCTGATGAACCGTACCTATAACCGCGAATGGTATATGGATAGGATAGCGGCCATCAACCGCATTATACCTGAGTGTGCCATATCAACCGATATCATCACCGGGTTTTGCAGCGAAACGGAAGAAGAGCACCAGGAAACTTTGAGTATGATGGATCATGTGCATTTTTATTTTGCCTACATGTTCATGTATTCCGAGCGCCCCGGAACTTTAGCCGCCAAACGCTATGCCGATGACATCCCCGACGCTGTTAAAAAACGCCGCTTGCAGGAAGTAGTAGCCAAACAGCAGGAACACTCGCACGAGCGATTGAAAAAACTGGTAGGCACCACACAAAAGGTGCTGATAGAAGGGTTCTCGAAAAAATCGAACAATGATTACAGCGGCCGGAGCGATCAGAATACCGTGGTAGTTTTCCCGGTAAGCGATAATTACAAGCCGGGGCAATATGTAAATGTGTTAATTGAAAGATGCACGACGGCAACTTTAATAGGGAGCCCTCAAACCCCCTAAAGGGGAGTTACAGCATGGCGAAAATCATGTGGGGTTAAAAATTAAAAGTATAAATAATCTATTTAGGACATAATGCCCCTTCAGGGGGTTTGGGGGAATGGAAGTACAAGAAATAAAACAACGCTTTGGCATCATCGGCAATTCGCCTTTGCTTAACAGGGCCATAAATATAGCTAACCAGGTAGCGCCTACTGATATTTCGGTTCTGATAACCGGGGAAAGCGGCAGCGGTAAGGAAGTGTTTTCGCATATTATCCACCAGATGAGCCCGCGTAAGCATGGGCCGTTCATTGCGGTAAACTGCGGCGCCATCCCCGAGGGGACTATCGATTCCGAACTCTTCGGCCACGAAAAAGGCGCCTACACCGGCGCCGTTGGCGAACGTAAAGGATATTTTGAAACCGTGAACGGCGGTACCATCTTTCTGGATGAAATTGCCGAAATGCCTTTGGGTACCCAGGCACGTTTACTGCGCGTGCTGGAGTCGGGCCAATATATCAAGGTAGGATCATCAAAGGTAGAGAAAACCAACGTGCGCGTTATAGCGGCAACTAATGTGGATGTTTACGAAGCGGTTAAAAACGGAAAGTTTCGCGAAGATCTTTATTACCGGTTAAACACCGTGCCCTTACGTATCCCGCCATTGCGCGATAGGAAAGAAGATGTTTACCTGTTGTTCAGGAAGTTTACGTCAGATTTTACAGATAAATATCGTTCGCAGCCCATCCAGTTGGATGATGACGCGCAACAGATACTGATCAATTACTCGTGGCCGGGTAACGTACGGCAGCTTAAAAACATGGCAGAGCAATTAGCCGTGCTGGAAACCAACCACGTTATTACCGGGCCAATATTGCTTACCTACATCCCGCAGGAAGTAACTGGCAGAAACCTGCCCATGCGTATTGATAGCCAAAAGGAAGATTTTTCGGAACGCGACATACTGTACAAAGTATTGTTTGATATGAAGCGCGATATGGTAGAATTGAAAAAACTGGTGGCCGATATTGTGGAGCATGGCGGTGTATCGCCCAATTTTGCCAATCATTCGCAAGCCATTAACCAGTTGTACCGCGATATTGAATTACCCGGCAATCCCGAGGCACAATTTACTTTGCAGCAGCCCGTTAATAACAACAAGCCGGATGCTTTCAATATAACCCACGATGCCGAGGAAGTAGAAGAATCGCTATCATTGATAGAGAAAGAATCGGATCTTATTCGCAAGGCATTAAAAAAGCACAAAGGAAAGCGTAAACTTGCCGCTAATGAACTGGGCATATCAGAAAGAACCCTATACCGGAAGATAAAAGAATTAGATTTATAAGATAGATGAAAAAGGTACTTGGAATTTTTGTGGTGATTAGCGTTTTGGTTTTTATAGCCCCATCATGCAAAATTACTTTAGACGGAGCATCAACCGTAGGCCTAAAAACTATATACGTGGGCTATTTTGAAAACAACGCCCCGCTGGTGATCAGTAACCTAAGCCAGGATTTTACCGAGGACCTGAAAACACGCATACGCTCCACCACCAACCTTAGTGTTGTACAATCCGAACAGGCTGATGCCACCATGACCGGTAATATTACAGGGTACAGCATTGCGCCGGCCTCCATACAGGCCACCAATAACAATACGCCGCCTATTGCCGGTGCATCGGCATTAACCATTACGGTAAGCGTAAAATATGTGAATAATGTGGACAAAAAAAACAGCTACGACCAGCAATTCAGCGAGTCAATGAACTTTACGGGCGATATTGCGGCCCAGCAGCAAAACCTCATAACAGCTATCGATAAGCAGATCACCGAAGATATTTTTAACAAAGCCTTTGCAAATTGGTAAGCAATTCGTAGTTTCAACCCACGTGGATCAAAATTTGAATAACAGGCGTACCGAACTTTTATGGGAACTATTAGCTAATCCGGCTAATAAAGATGATGCGCATGCGTATAATTTACAGCAATTAGCTACCGATTTTCCGCAAAGCGGCATCTTGCAGGCATTGCTTTCGTATACCGGCGACAATAATAATCTGAGCAAGGCGGCAGCATATTACAACCCCAAGCTGTTGTATAAGCTGAGTAACGATCCCGACGGTTTCCCTGTTGTATCACCCGGTCAAATTCTTAATACATCGGCCAATGTTAAACCCAACGGTTTTTTTCATGCCGAAGAAGAGCATCTGCCTGAAAATACAGGCTGGGTACCGCTTATTGATACCGATCATTTAATTGAGCCTTATGTAGAAGGCAGCGAAAATTTACCCGCTGCCGCTGAACACAATAGCGTAACCGAAGAACTGCCCGCCTTTGGATCAGAATTTTTCCAGGAAACGGAAGAATTACCGGCTATAGAGCAGCAACCTGTTACTGAAGAAGCCGCATCACCAGAAGCAGCAATTGAACCCGAGCCTGAAATAAGTGCTGAACCACTCACTGGGGAATTGCCTGTTGTTACCGCACCGGAAATTATTGCAGACGCAGAACCACAGCAAGAGGAAGCTGAAGAAACGGAAACGATACCCGAGCCTGTTTTGGTTGCTGAAACCCCTGAACCGGAGCTAATACAATCAATCGACGATGAAATTTACGACGAAATTGTAGGTATTGATGATATAAATTTAGAGCAGGAATTTAAACCCTTTACCGAAGCTGTAACTGAGACTGAAACGGAATTCGCGCAGGCAGAAGAGGAAGCCGAAGAAGATATACCCGTTGCCGAAACGGCACCCAAACCCGAACCCGCCTCGCCCGCTGTTGATACTGATACCCGCAGGGATGGAACACTGTTTAACGCCCGCAGGGTTGATTTAAATGATGAGGCCGAAAAGCTGATATTGAATAATATTGCCGCCACTGATTTTTTTGTTTTCGACCGGGCTTTTGGCGAACGGAAAAAAGTGGAAGAGCTTGAAACGCACGAGCCAAAAATAGCAGTTGCAGTTCAACCGGTGTTGGAAGAAAAAAAATCACCGGCAGCCGATGTTCACCAGGATGTATCGCGGTACCATGATGAAAAAATGCCTTACAGCTTTATGTGGTGGCTGGATAAAACGCGCAAGGAGCACGCCGCCACTTACCAACCCTATGTAGAGTTTAAGCTGGATACCACGCAAAGCATCAGTAAAGATGTGCCGGATGAATTGCAGCACCAGTATTATGAAAACATCTTCCACCTTACATCGGTTGAAGAGTTGGAAAGAAGCACCGCCGAGCAGGCCGCGCCTCTTGTTTTTGATCCGAAGAAAAAGGAAGACGAAATTATAGAGCGCTTTATACAGGAAGTGCCGCAAATTAAACCGCAAAGCGGCGATAAGCTGGATAATGAGAACAAAGCCAGGAAGAGTTCGGAAGATCAGGATGCGCTGGTAACCGAAACATTGGCCCTGGTATATGCCGATCAGATGCTTTATCCCAAGGCAATAGCCACTTATAAAAAATTGATGTTGAAATTTCCGGAAAAAAGCCGTTACTTTGCAGGCCAAATTGAACAGTTAGAAAAGAAAACAAGTTAATATAAAAAGAAATGTATTTAATATTATTGATCATCGCGCTTATAGTGTGTATACTTTTAGGTTTTATCGTACTGATACAAAACCCTAAGGGTGGTGGCTTATCCTCCAATTTTTCCAGCTCATCACAGTTAATGGGTGTGCAAAAAACCGGTGATTTTTTAGAAAAAGGAACCTGGATACTGGCCATATCATTAATGGTATTATCGCTGGCAATTAATGTAGCGGTAAAAGGCGGCGCAAATAAGGTGGATAATTCGCAACAGTTGGAAGAGATCAAAAAGGCTTCGACACCTAATAACACAAACGGAAATTCTTTTGCTTTACCAGGCGGTGCCGCTCCACAGCAAACTGCACCAGCCCCGGCTGCTCCGGTAAAGAAATAATAACAGGATAAAATATTTATCGAAAGGCTCCGGTATTACCGGAGCCTTTTTTGCTAAACCCCCTACTGACATCATGGCACCCCCATGTTAAGATGTTATTAGCTGTAAAATATTAATAAACCTAATCTGCCAATAAAACAGCAATTGCATGCCAATGTGAAACTATTACATTGCTTGGCACAGTTGATGTGCAAATGCAATTGGAAAACTATAAAATTTTATAAACTAAAGTTAATTATTATTATGTCATTAAACATTAAGCCTATCGGCGACAGGGTAGTAGTAGAAGCTGCCGCTGCCGAAACTGTTACCGCTTCTGGTATCTATATTCCTGAAACAGCACAAGAAAAACCACAAAAAGGCACTATAGTAGCAGTGGGCCCCGGTAAATATGCGGATTTGACTGGTAACCTTATTCCTATAGGTGTTAGTATAGGCGATAAAGTTTTATACGGCAAATATGCAGGTACCGAAGTTACCTACGATGGTAAAGAATACTTAATTATGCGCGAAACTGATATTTTCGCGGTATTGTAATTTAATTACTGAATTATTGAAGGATTGAATTATCGATTGATTCTATCCACTTTAAAAATCAATAATTCAAAAGATCACTTATTAAAAAATTAAAAATAGTAAAATGTCAAAGCAAGTTAAATACAATGTAGAAGCCCGCGATGCTTTAAAACGCGGTGTTGATATTTTGGCCAACGCGGTTAAAGTAACCCTGGGCCCTAAAGGCCGTCACGTAATTATCGATAAAAAATTCGGTTCGCCTTCAATCACTAAGGATGGTGTAACTGTAGCTAAAGAAATTGAATTAAGAGATCCTATTGAAAACATGGGCGCTCAGATGCTGAAGGAAGTAGCATCAAAAACTGCCGATATTGCAGGTGATGGTACCACTACCGCTACCGTTTTAGCCCAGGCTATTGTTACAGCAGGTATTAAAAACGTAGCTGCCGGTGCAAACCCAATGGATTTGAAACGCGGTATTGACAAAGCTGTTAAAGTTGTTGTTGAAAACCTGAAATCACAAAAACAGGATGTTGGCGATGATTTCAGCAAAATAAAACAAGTAGCATCAATTTCGGCTAATAACGATGAAGTTATTGGCGAAATGATTGCCGACGCGATGAAAAAAGTAGGCACCAGCGGTGTGATCACTGTTGAAGAAGCTAAAGGAACTGAAACTGAAGTTAAAACTGTTGAAGGTATGCAGTTTGACCGTGGTTACCTTTCTCCTTACTTTGTAACCAATGCCGATAAAATGGAAGTAGAGCTGGAAAGCCCTTACATTTTGATCTACGATAAAAAGATCTCCTCCATGAAGGAATTGCTTCCTATCCTGGAAAAACAAGTTCAAACCGGCAAACCATTGTTAATTATTGCTGAAGATTTGGACGGCGAAGCGTTGGCTACCTTAGTAGTTAACAAAATTCGCGGTTCACTAAAAGTTGCTGCTGTTAAGGCACCAGGCTTTGGCGATCGCCGTAAGGCTATGCTGGAAGATATCGCCGTATTAACCGGTGGTACCGTTATTTCAGAAGAAAGAGGCTACAAATTGGAAACTGCTGACCTGAGCATGTTAGGCCAGGCAGAAAAAATCTCTATCGATAAAGATAACACCACTATCATTAATGGTGTTGGTAACCCCGAAACTATTAAAGGCCGTGTTGGCGAGATCAGAACCCAGATAGAAACTACTACTTCTGATTACGATAAAGAAAAATTACAGGAACGTTTAGCCAAATTATCAGGCGGTGTTGCTGTATTATACATAGGTGCTGCTTCTGAAGTGGAAATGAAGGAAAAGAAAGATCGTGTTGACGATGCTTTACATGCAACCCGCGCGGCTGTTGAAGAAGGTATTGTTGCCGGTGGTGGTGTTGCTTTCATCCGTGCGGTTGAAGCTTTGGCCGATTTGAAAGGTGATAACGACGACGAAAATACTGGTATCCAGATCATCCGTCGCGCTATTGAAGAGCCTTTACGCCAGATATGCGAAAACGCGGGTATCGAAGGTTCAATCGTAGTGCAAAAAGTTAAAGAAGGCAAAGCCGACTTTGGTTACAATGCACGTACCGATAAATATGAGAACCTGATAGCAGCCGGAGTTATCGACCCAACTAAAGTAGGCCGTGTAGCTTTGGAAAATGCAGCTTCAATTGCAGCCATGCTGTTAACAACTGAATGTGTATTGGCTGACGATCCGGAAGATGAAAAAGGTGGCGGCATGCCTGCAATGGGCGGCGGCGGCATGGGCGGTATGATGTAATACTCCCAGTCCTGAGTTCCCAGTCCTGAGTCTGAAGTCGTCTTTAAGTCAACATTTTCTGACTAAAGACTATCGACTAAAGACTCAACCCTACTGACTACTAAAATGTACAATAAAAAACCTTGTCTGTTATTTCGGACAAGGTTTTTTTGCTTAAACGGGCCTCGAAAGTCATTTTAAAGTAAATGGATGGTCATTTGTTAATCAAATGATTGATTAACAAAACCAGAGCGTTGTTTTATACGTAAATTTGAATAACATTTCTGATACAGTAACACTCAGGCATGGCATTTGAATAACGCACAACATGAAACATCTAACAGAAAAAACTAAACACTTACAATCTCATTTGGTTGAGTGGTTATTTTTTAAAGGCCCTGAGCTTTTTATATCTATTTACGGAAAATAATATTTGCTAACTTCGTGTTTATAACATGGAGCAAATTAAGTTATCTACAAGGGCTCAGGATCTATCCGACGAAGCCTGGAAATGGGTCCTCGACATCGGGCCAAAAATAATCTTCGGTTTAATCATCTTGCTTATAGGCTTATGGCTTATAAAGGTACTAAGCAACCGGCTTCGTGAGCAAATGTCGCGCAAGCATGTACACTCCTCATTACAGCCTTTCATTCTTAGTCTTACCATTACATCGCTATATATATTGCTCATCATTTTGGTGATGAGTGTAATTGGGTTCCAGCTATCCATATTTACTACGTTGATTGGCGCCTTTGGTGTGGCGGCGGGTTTGGCCCTGTCGGGTACTTTGCAAAACTTCGCTGGTGGTGTGCTCATACTCTTGTTAAAGCCCTTTGAGTTGGACGACAGCATTGTTGCCCAGGGGCAGGACGGCAAAGTGGTATCTATCCAGATATTTTATACCGTATTAATTACTGCCGATAACAAAACGGTTATCATCCCCAACGGCAAGTTGTTTAACGAAGTAATAGTGAACGTAACCCGCGAAGGCAAGCGCCGGTTGGATCTGGAAATAAAACTGGGCTATGCCATTGATGTGGATAAAGTGAAGGCCATAATTTTAGATGCTATCAATACTACCCCGAATGTACTGGCCGACCCAGGTAACAGGGTAGGCGTATCGGCACTGGAGATAGACGGTATAAAGTTTATTATAAATGTTTGGGTAAACCCCGCCGATTTCCTGGTAGCCAAGCTATCTTTGCAGGAGAAAATAGTTAAAAATTTAGGCGCCGGGGGCGTAAAGCTACCGGGAACCTGATAATATAAAATTATGTGATTGCGAGGATGTACGACGAAGCAACCCCTTAGCTATGCTAACGAACATGCACTGGCCAAGAGATTGCCACTCCGCTATACAGCGGATCGCAATGACAATTTTTGATTTCTAAATTAACTGACCCATGCAAAGAGAGCAAATTTCCGTTTTTGATATGTTTAAGATCGGGATAGGGCCGTCGAGTTCGCATACGCTGGGCCCCTGGCGCGCCGCGCAACAATTTGTGCAATCGCTGGAGCAGCAACTGGCCTTGCCATTGGTACAGGAAATAAAAATATTGCTTTATGGCTCGCTGGCCAAAACCGGCAAGGGCCACGGTACCGACATAGCCATACTGCTGGGCCTAAGCGGCGATGACCCGGTTACCTTTGATGTAAACGCCATAGATTCAAAAATAAGCTTTATTAAAACCTCCCATAAACTAATTTTGGCAGGTACAACGCCCATCAGTTTTTATGTGGATAATGATATGCTGTTCCTGTTTAACGAAAGCTTGCCTTATCACCCCAACGCGGTAACTTTCCAGGCTTTTTTGAGTAACGGCAAAGCCATATCGGGCACTTATTATTCTATAGGCGGCGGTTTTGTGATAAAAGAAGGCGAACAAGATCAATCAAAAACAGAGGTCGACCTGCCATTCCCCATCGATACCGCCGGCGATCTGCTGCATTGGTGCATGAAAACCGGCCTCAAAATATCCGAAGTGGTAATGGAAAATGAGCTGGCCTGGCGCAGCGAGGCCGATACACGTGCGGGTGTGCTAAATATATTCAAGGTGATGAAGGAATGTATGTACCGGGGCTGCCATACCAAAGGTAATTTGCCCGGTGGCCTGAATGTATCGCGGCGTGCCGCAAACCTTAACCGTAAACTCATTGGCAGCTACGCTTACACTAATTTTGATGAATGGATAACTGCCATCCGCAAAACCGGCGATGGGTTTAAAAATATATTGGATTGGGTAAGTTGTTTTGCTTTGGCCATTAACGAGGAAAATGCTTCATTTGGCCGCGTGGTAACCGCGCCAACCAACGGCGCGGCCGGTGTTATACCCGCTGTTTTAATGTATCATATCGCTTTTTGCGATGCTAATACCGATGAGCAGATCATCCGGTTCATATTCACCGCCTCGGAAATTGGAAGCATATTTAAAAAAGGAGCCACCATATCGGCAGCGATGGGTGGTTGCCAGGCCGAGATCGGCGTATCATCGGCAATGGCCGCCGCGGCCCTTACAGAGTGCTTAGGCGGCACACAGCGGCAGGTATTAATGGCGGCAGAGATTGCTATGGAGCATCACCTCGGCCTCACCTGCGACCCTATAGGCGGCCTGGTGCAGGTGCCCTGTATCGAACGTAATACCATGGGCGCCATAAAAGCCATCACCGCCTCGCAGCTTGCCCTGCAAAGCAATCCCGAAAACGCCAAAGTAAGCCTGGATGCCGTAGTAAAAACCATGTGGCAAACCGCGCAGGACATGAACTCCAAATACAAGGAAACATCAGACGGAGGATTGGCGATAAATATACCGCTGAGCTTGCCGGAGTGTTAGATACCTACAGGCAATGAAGATATTGCCTAAACTATTTGTTCCTCAGCTATCCTCAAAACAATTATTGTTTCAACCTTGCCAAAACCATAGGTTCCAATTGCTGTACCCAGAGCGTATACATTTTGCCCGATGGATGCAGACCATCGGATGCGATGAGGGTGGTATCGGTAGCGGCCAGCCTGGAGATGCCGGTTATATCCAGGTAACTAACGCCCGCTTTTAGGCTTTCCTGTTTATTTATGGCGTTAAACTGGTCAATTTGCGGGCCGATAACACTGTCTCTGCCCATGGCGAATGGTGTAACCCCATAATCGGGAATGGACAGCACAAAAACCCGGGTATTATCGCCTTTGGCAAAGTTGATAGCGGTATGCAGCAGCGTTACAAAATTGCTGCGGTAAGTAGTTTCACTAATATTTAAAAACTGATCATTAACACCGATAAGCAGCGTAACAAAATCAAATTTGGTATGCACGTAATTGCTATGCGCTATGCCATATATTAAATTACTGCTGGTCCAGCCGGTTATGGCTATAATGGTTGGTGGTTTTACCGGGTACAATTGATAGTTCAGCTGGCTGGTTAGTTGTGCCGGGAATGATGCATTTGGCGGCACGGATTGGCCAACGGTATAAGAATCGCCCAGGGCAAGGTAAGATAGGGAACCATCTGAAGGCGCTGTGGCAATAGTATCGGGTTTGGTAATAGCAGGATTGTCCGATTTTTTGGCGCAACCTGATAAGATAATTACCGTAATTAAAATTATTAGCGATGCCCTGCTCATGTTAAATAAAGATATGGACTTTGGTGCTGATCCGGTTATTTTTGGTTGATCCTCGCCACCACCATTGGTTCAAGGCGGTTAACCCATAGCGCGTACATCTCGCCCGAGGGATGCAAATTATCAGGAGCCACGAGCGCCGGGTTGGTAGCCGCTTCTCTCGAAATAGCTGTTATATCCAGGTAATGCACATTCGCCTTCAGGCTTATGGCTTTATTAATGGCATTAAACTGGTCAATCTTTGGCCCTATAACACTATCCTGCCCCGATGCAAATGGCGTTACGCCCCAATCCGGGATCGACAGCACAAAAACACGGCTGGTATCGCCTTTGGCAAATCCTATGGCGGTATTGAGCACCTGCGCGAATTTTACCTGGTAATTAGCCTCGCTCAATCCCTGGTACTCGTCATTTACTCCAATTAGCAAGGTTACAATATCATAGGTTTTAGTATTTATGTTGCTACTGGCAATAGCGCTGATCAGTTGGTCGGTCGTCCAGCCGGTGGTGGCTATTTCGGTTGGATATTCCGCGTTATATTTATAAGATCGCAGCGTGTTGACCAATTGGTAGGGAAATGATTCTACTTGTGGCTCCGCCTCTCCATAGGTGTAGGAATCGCCGAGGGCCAGGTAGCTGATAGAATCTGAAGTTACAGTGCTGCTGGTACTGGTTGGGTTGATAGGAGGTATCTCGTCTTTAGGCGTACAAGCCGAAAGTACAACCAGCGCCACTAAAATTAATCCCAATGCTCTCATAACAAGCATACGAAAATAGCGTGCCAAAGGATTTTTTAGCGATAAAGAAGTTAAAGACTTTACTTTTTATTCAATCGTGTGGCTACCATAGGCTCCAGCAGGTTCATCCATAGGGCGTACATTTTGGCGGATGGATGCAGGCCATCGGGAGCAATTAAAGTGGGGTCGACAGCTGCTTCTCTTGAAATGGCGGTAATATCCAGGTAGTTTACCCCTGCCGCAAGGCTAATTTGTTTATTTATGGCGTTAAACTGGTCTATTTCGGGGCCAATAACGCTATCATCCTTGTTGGCAAAGGGAGTTACGCCATAATCAGGGATAGATAATACAAACACGCGTGTACTATCGCCTTTGGCAAAACTGATGGCGGTTTGCAGCACCTGTGCAAATTTTATACGGTAATTGCTTTGGCTAAGGCCCTGGTACTGGTCGTTTACGCCTATTAGCAGGGTTACAAAATCAAATTGATTGGAGCGGATGCTGCTTTTGGAAATAGCATCTATCAGGTCATCAGTCGTCCAACCGGTAACCGCTATAATTTGGGGCGCGCTTACTTTGAACGATGCCGACGTTAATAAAGCGGTAAGCTGGTACGGAAATGAGTCCGCCTGCGGAACGGATTGCCCTATGGTATAGGAGTCGCCCAATGCGAGATAGCTTACCGAGTCGGAATTCATTGCTTTTACTATGGTTGAAGTGGTATCGGTATTAATATATACGTAGGGCTTATCTGCCTTTTTAGCGCAGCTTGATAGCGAAATAAGGCTTAATAAAATTATTTGTATGCTTTTCATAATATCTCCATATCAAACAATACGGAAATATGGTGTTTAAGGATTTTTTTTACTTCATTAATATCAATTTCGCGGCCCAGTTCCTTTTGCATGGAGGTTACGGCCTTATCATCAATACCGCAGGGTATAATATTTTTAAAATAATCAAGATCGGGATTAACGTTAAAGGCCAGCCCGTGCATGGTTACCCAACGGCTGCAGCGCACGCCCAGGGCGCATATTTTGCGGGCGTTTTCGTTATCGGCATCAAACCAAACGCCGGTATAGCCGGGGTAACGGCCCGCCTGCAATCCGTAATCGGCAAGGGTAAGTATAACAGCCTCTTCCAGCTTGCGCAGGTACAGGTGTATATCGGTAAAAAAGTTATCCAGGTCCAGTATCGGGTAGCACACTATTTGGCCGGGGCCGTGATAAGTAATATCGCCGCCGCGATTAACCGGGTAGTAAACCGCGTTCTTTTCCTTCAGGCCCTGCTCATCAAGCAATAAATGATCGGGCTTGCCGCTTTTGCCCAGGGTATAAACATGCGGATGTTCGCAAAATATCAGATAGTTTGGCGTTAAGGTATCTTCCGTAACAGTTTCATCGCTGCCGGCAGCAACAGTATTCAGGTTACGGATGGCCGTTTTTATTTTTACAGTGCCGGTAAACAATTCCTCCTGCCTGTCCCAGGCCTGCTGATAATCTATCAAACCCCAATCCTGAAAAATTACCTGTTTGTTTTTCATCGTTTATGCCTTTACATAGCCTATCATGTAATCCAGGTATTGCAGGTATTCTACCTGGTAATCATTTTTAACCGTCCCCTTATGTAAATGCGCATCGACAACACCATGGCCCTCAAAACTAAAGGGTTCCAGTAAAATGTTATCGGCAAATGATACCTCTTTTTGCCCGTAGCATTTATAAACCGCTTCCTTGGCGCACCAGCATACGTATAATTGCGCTATCCTGTTCCTGTCCGTATCAATAAAATCCATTTCCTGCGGGCGCATAAACTTTTCGGCAATGCGCTCCACTTTTTCCTTTATCAGCTCAATATCAATACCTACGGCGCCTTTTTTACTTATCATAACGGCGGCGTAATCAAAAGAGTGGCTCATGGAAATATGGTAAGGTAAATTTACCAGGTAGGGCTTGCCATGCACATCAACCTTGCAATCAATATACTCATCGGTATGCAGCATGGTACGTAATAAAACGCGCGTACCTAACCAGTGCAGGTGGCGTTTGCCATTGCTAAGGTGCTCAAAATAAGCCTGTTCCTGATCGTCTAATTGTAGCTGACTATACAGGTCCTCGGCCTTTTCTTCAATCTTCCAGAGCGCGAACTCCGTGTCATCATCAACCCGTTGCCGGTATGCTATTGCCATAAAAGTAAAATTGCAAAAAGGATGGCAAACTTATGTCAAATAATTCTAATTTAGCCATATAACATCTATATTATGATATTATCAGATAAACGTATCCTCGAAGAGATTGATAAGGGCACCATTATTATTGAACCGTTTAAGCGCGATTGTTTGGGTACCAACTCCTACGATGTTCATTTAGGGAAACACCTGGCCACTTACCGCGATAGGGTGCTTGATGCCAAACTGCATAACGAGATAGATTATTTTGATATACCAAAGGAGGGCTTTACCCTGCAGCCCAATACACTTTACCTGGGCGTTACGCTGGAATACACCGAAACGCACGCGCACGTTCCTTTTTTGGAGGGAAAATCGAGCACCGGGCGATTGGGGATTGATATACATGCCACCGCCGGCAAGGGCGATGTAGGCTTTTGCAATACCTGGACGCTGGAAATATCATGCACGCAACCTGTTAAAATTTATGCCGGTATGCCCATTGGCCAGCTCATTTATTTTGTGGTGGAGGGCGATATAGAAGTGATGTATAATACCAAGGGCAATGCCAAATACAGCAACCCCACCACCCGCCCGGTTGAAAGCATGATGTGGAAGAATAAGTTTTAAGAGTAAGGAGCCAAGAATCAAGGCACAAGACAAAAGCAATTTCTTTTTATGAAGTTTTCTGATTCTTGTTTCTTACCTCTTGATTCCATTTCGTAACACGCTTGTTATAAAAACATATTGTTTTTTTTTCGGAAATTGGGAAGACTTATGAATTACAAAAAGATAGTTGCCGGATTATTAGTAATCAGTAGCGTTATTGTTTTGGGTGGGTTTATCAGCAATGATATTGATCCTATTCAAAAAATAGCCGGGCAACTTGATAAATGGGCCTCCAACAATCCTGTTGAAAAGGTTTACCTGCAATTTGATAAGCCTTACTATGCCGTTGGCGATGATATATGGTTCAAAGCCTATATCACTTTGGGCAGCAGGCACCAGTTATCTGCCTTAGGCGGCACCCTGGATGTTGAACTTATTGATGATCAGGATTCTATTAAGCAGCATATCAAGCTGCCGGTATCAAACGGCCTTACCTGGGGCGATTTTGCCTTGCCTGATACGCTGCCCGAGGGCAATTACCGCATCCGCGCCTATACCCAGTGGATGCGCAATGCCGGCGAGGATTACTTTTTTGATAAAGCCATCAGCATAGTTAATGCCACCACCAATAAAATTTTTACCAAAGCCAGTTATACTTATGCCACCAGTAACGGGCAGCAACAGGTTACCGCGCTAATCAATTATTTCGATATTAACGGCACTCCATACGCAAAAAGAGAAGTAAAGTATTCGGTTGAGCTGGATTCGAAAAATATAACACGGGGAAAAGCAATTACCGACGACCAGGGAAACATAAGCATCAGTTTTGAGGATGCGCATCCCGCTCAATTACGATCAGGCCGTATAACCACTAATATTAAGCTGGATGATAAATACCCGGCTACCAAAATAATACCCATTAAAGCCACATCGGCCAATGTTAATGTGCAGTTTTTCCCCGAGGGCGGCAACATGGTTAATGGCATAAGCACCAAGATAGCGTTTAAGGCGGTGGGTGCCGATGGTTTGGGTGCCGATATAAAAGGCACTGTTACCGATGATCAAAATAACACCATAATTGCATTCAGCAGCACACACCTGGGTATGGGGGTGTTTAATATTCACCCGCAGGCCGGCAGAAGCTACCATGCTCACATTACTTATGCCGATGGATCGGCAAATACCATTAACCTGCCGCCGGCTATTGACAAGGGCTACGGCCTTTTGATAAACAACGATGATCCGGATTATGTTAAAATAAAAATATCGGCAAGCCAGGCGCTGTTTGATGAAAACCCCAACGATAGCATCAGTGTGGTGGGGCAATCGGGTGGCGAGATATTATACGCCGCCAAAAGCAAGCCCGGTAGCGCGAGTTTTTCGGCATCTATCCCTAAAAGCCGCTTCCCATCAGGTATTGTACAGTTTACCCTGTTCTCGTCAAAAGGTGAGCCCCTGAGCGAACGCCTGGTATTTATCCAAAACGCCGATCAGCTCAAGCTGGATGTAAGTTCGGCAAAGCAAACCTACTCGCCCCGCGAAAAGGTCAAAATAAATTTAAACGCCCAAAATAATAAGGCGCAGCCCGTGGTGGGCAGTTTTTCGGTAGCCGTGGTTGACGAAACAAAGGTACCGTTTGATGAAAGCGACGAAAGTACCATATTAAGCAATTTGCTGCTCACATCCGATCTGCGCGGATATATAGAAAAACCCAACTATTACTTTACCAACGTAAGTGCTACCACACAGGCCGATCTGGATGTGCTGATGCTTACCCAGGGCTATCATCGTTTTGAATGGAAGCAAATACTGGCGGATAATTTTCAACCGGTAACCCATCAGCCTGAAAAGGTATTGCAGATAAGCGGGCATATAACAACATTGGGCGGCAAACCCATTGCTCATGGTAAAGTAACATTGCTTTCCACAACCGGTGGCCTTTTTTACCTGGATACGGTAACCGATGCGCAGGGAAAGTTTACCTTTAGCAACCTGCTTTTTAGGGATAGTGTTAAGTTTGTGGTGCAGGCACGTACCGATAAAAATCATTCAAACGTACAAATAGACCTGGACAATGTGGCGCCGCAACAGGTTAGCCAAAACAAAAACGCGCCCGCTTTCCAGGTAAGTATTAATGATGGTTTATCCGCTTATTTGCTAAGCAGTAAAAACCTATATAACGAACAGCTTAAATATGGGCTGGGCAACCATGTCATCGCTTTAAAAGAGGTGGTGATAGCAGACAGGCGCACAAGAATACTTAAAAACTCCTCCAATCTAAACGGCCCCGGCAATGCCGACCAGGTAATAACTGCTGATGAATTAGTAGGTTGCTCCACGCTTGAACAGTGTTTAAACGGCAAATTAATGGGGGTGTTATTTCGTAACGGCATACCTTATTCCACCCGAAGCATGAATATAGCTATGCAGGTTTATTTGGATGGAGTACCCATGCAAAGTGATTTTCTGAATACCATTAACATGGATGACATTGGCAGCATAGAGGTTTTACGTACCATTGGTTACCTGGCCATATACGGAGGGCAGGCCTCGGGCGGGGCCTTACTTATTACTTCAAAGCGTGGCGGCGATGGAATATTGTACAACAGCCCCGCGCCCGGAATTATTACTTACGGGCCTAAGGGCTATTATAAATCGCGCGTGTTTTACTCGCCGCAGTACGATGATCCTAAAACCAATACCGCGCTGGCCGATCTGCGCTCAACCATATATTGGAACCCCAGCGTTATCACCACCAAGGATGGCATAGCTTCCATTGAGTATTTTAACGCGGGTAGTAAAGGCACGTACCGGGTAATTATTGAAGGCATTGATAATGATGGCAATATAGGCCGGCAAGTGTACAATTACAAAGTAGAATAAATTTAAACCTTAATCGTTAAAACAAAACCTTATTTACATTTATGAAACTGAAAACCTGTTTATTACTACTTTTTACCGTTATAAGTATTTCATCATTCGCGCAAAGCGACAGTACCGGTTTAAATAAAACAGTACGCGCGCTGAATGATTATTACAGCACCCGCCCGGTTGAAAAAGTATACCTGCACCTGGATAAATCCTATTATATTCCCGGCGATACCATCTGGTTCAAAGCTTATACAGTAATAGGCAATCTGCACCAGCTATCGGCATTAAGCCGCGTATTGTATGTGGAACTCATCAATAATAAGGATTCAATCATCAGCCGCCATATAGTAAAACTTGTTGTTGGCCTGGGTTGGGGCGATTTTGCATTATCACACACGCTCAGGGCAGGTAATTATCATATCAGGGCATATACCAACTGGATGCGTAATGCCGGTACCGATTATTTTTATGATCAAATGATAAAAATTGAGGGCCAGCAAGCCCCGGCGGTACCTGCAGGTGAAACCGCGCAATTAAAGCCCGATATTCAGTTTTTCCCCGAAGGTGGTCAGTTAGTAAACGGCGTACGCTCAAAAATAGCGGTAAAATGTGTAGGGCCCAACGGCCTGGGGCGTGATATCAGCGGAACAATAACTGATAATGATGGTAACGAGGTTGCTTCGTTCGCAACCCAGCATTTGGGTATGGGTATATTCGCGCTGATACCGCAGGCAGGCAAAACCTACAAAGCGAAGATCACCGCGGCTGATAGTTCACAATATACGGTAGACCTGCCGGAAGCACAACAGGCAGGCTACACACTGGCGGTTAACAGCAGCGATGCCGATAGCATTTATGTAAAAGTGGCGGCAAACGACCAGCTTTTCCAGGCAAAGCAAAACTCGCTGTTTTATTTGGTGGCACAATCTGGCGGAAAGGTTTATTACACGGCCCAGGGCAAACTGGCGGCCGAGGTGTTTACCACGCGGATAGCTAAAAGCCGTTTTCCTTCGGGCATTGTTCAGTTTACGCTTTTTTCGCAGAGAGGTGAACCGCTTAACGAGCGTGTCATATTTATACGAAACGATGATACTATCAAGCTAAAATTATTTTCCCCATCGCAAAAATACACAACCCGGCAAAAAGTAAAGATAGATATTGGTACCAGCAATGGGAAAGATCCGGCTTTACAGGGTAGTTTTTCGGTATCGGTAATTAATGAAAGCAGGGTGCCTGTAAATGAGAACGCCGAGGTTACCATATTAAACAGTTTGCTGTTAACCTCGGATATTAAGGGTTATATAGAACAACCTAATTACTATTTTAATAGTACTGACGATGGCGCGCAGGCCAACCTGGATATACTGATGCTTACCCAGGGTTACCGCAGGTTTGAATGGAAAAAGGTTTTGAATAATAGCGAGTTGCCACCGGCTTACCAGCCTGAAAGATCGCTGGAGATAACGGGCGGGGTAAAAACGCCATCAGGCAACCCTGCTCCAAACGGTAAGGTTACTTTAATGGCAAGCCGCGAAAACTTTTTGGCCGATACGGTTGCTGATATGAACGGCAATTTCAAATTTACTGATCTGGAACTTTCTGATACGGCAAAAACAATAATCCGTGCCCGAAAGCAGCATAATGGTTCAAACGTAGCCATATATGTTAAACAGCCCAGCTATCCGGCAATAGTAAAAAGTATTATAAATACCGATACCGCCACTGCCTTAACGCCAGTTATGTTACAAAACATAGGGGAATACCGCGCACGTATGCGCCAGGATTCGCTGCGAAACGGCAGGCAGCTTAAAGAGGTGATAATAAAGGATAAAACCGCCTCCAAACCCGATATTTATAACAATTATGGCACCTCGCTCGAATATGAGGCCAATATGAAGATGCTGAACCGGGAGTATTATAATTTGAGCGATGCCTTAGCCATACTAATACCCGGCACAAGTTATATTAATAATAAAATACGATATGAAAATGGCCCGGTAAGGTTAATGATTGACGATCTTCAGCATGATGTGGATGATATCAATCTGTATTCCCCCGGTGAGATCGATAATATCAGGATGATATCGGCAACCGGCTCAAGGCCCGCGTTATTAATGGTTACCACTAAACGTTTCGCCGGTACCGATACCGCGTCGACCGTATTAAAAGAAGTGGTGATAAAGGATAAAAAAATACGAAAAAGCCCCGATCTGTCCAACTCAACCAACCTTAATGGCGCAGGCAATGCCGATCAGATAATTATGGGCAACATACTTGATGGTTGCGTAAAATTATCTGATTGTTTGAATGGGAGGGTTTTTGGTGTGAGCTTTGGGGTGGATGGTACACCATCCAGCAATCGTGCACAGGGGCATTTAAGTGGCTCTACATCAATGGTGGTGATTATTGACGGTAGCTTAACTACCGGCGACCATTTGGATGATATAAACCCAAGCGATGTTTACAGTATAGAAGTTTTGCGTAGTGGAGCCTATTTAGCCATTTATGGCTCTGAAGCAAGTGGCGGGGCTTTGGTTATTACCACTAAACGCGGAAGCGGTAATTTTGTCACCAGCGAGTCGCCGGCGGGGTTAATAATTTATCCTTTCAAAGGGTTTAGTAAGGCGCGTGTATTTTACTCGCCGAAATACGATGGTCCCAAAACAGAGGCACAAGCGCCCGATTTGCGCTCAACCATTTATTGGAACCCCAATATTATTACTGATAAGGATGGGAAAGCCTCGTTTGAATATTATAACGCCGATACCAAGGGTACTTACCGTGTAGTAGTGGAAGGTATTGATGATAATGGTAACCTGGGCAGGCAAGTGTATAAATATACGGTGGAATAGTTTTGAGTAGTCAGTAGTCAGTAGTCAGTAGTCGGTTTGCAGTGTGCATGTTATTGTAGCCAAAATCAAACTGCAAACTGACCACTGCAAACCGCCCACTCAAAAAATCATTTTGATAGATAAAATTTCCCCCAAAAATCGATAGACTGAAATAGTTCGCTGTTTTCGGCAATTTTGTTGGAGCCGCCGCCGCGCTTGCCGCCGCCACCATGACGACCGCCCCCACCACCGCCCATGCCGCCACCACGTCCTCCTCCACCGCCGCCAGTGTCGCCGCTATCATCGCTGCCGGGTGTTGGCCTTGGTTTGCCGTTAATCTTGATATTGAATGCCCAGCCGTTTTTCAAGTCGCCATCCGCGTGGAAAAATTTTATCGGTATGGCCGCTTCGTACACCAGGTTGCCAACGGCGTCGTAATCTATAGCCGCCTGGAAACCATAGGTGTTTGATGTAGTGATCATATCATCCTCAATATCCTTAAAGCCAACAACCTTAATACCTCTTAGCGTTGTCAGGCGTTCCCGCTGTAATTCATCGCGGTCGGCTTGGGTAATATTGTCCTCATTATCGGTATGTACGTTAAATGCC
>Ga0302312_10000586_pt1 | contig 25717 bp, 24 predicted proteins | sample III_Palsa_N2_1_FD_200529 | JGI IMG/M metagenome (GOLD analysis project Ga0302312, IMG submission 200529) | Peat permafrost microbial communities from Stordalen Mire near Abisko, Sweden - III_Palsa_N2_1 | ecosystem: Environmental > Terrestrial > Soil > Palsa > Peat permafrost | place: Sweden... | reverse complement strand
AGTTTCTCTGTATTGGTATTCTGTATTGTATGCTTATAAAATCTTAAAACAGGCTGTATACAAAAAACCCCCGCCGAAGCGGGGATTTAAGCAACCTAATCAACCTATTATTGTGAATCCCACCATACACGGCCTACCATGGTATCCCCACCTGGGACAGCATTGTGAGCAGCAGTGTAGTTAGTTGGATTGTTTGCAGCTTCAACTAAAGGATAAGGGAACCGGCGCGGAATAGTTCCGTTTGTAGCATTACCTGGATAAACAACTGGTACTAATACAGGATAACCTGTTCTTCTCCAGTTTGACCATGACTCATAAAAATCCATCATGGTATTTGTTAGTTCCCAGTATTGAGTATTGATCTGGTTTAAGCCTGCTGTTCCTGGTGTATAAGGGTTTGCAGCTACATAAGCAGCAGCAGCAGCAGGTGTAACAGCAGCACCCGGATCATACTCAGCTAAGTAAGTAATAGCGGCTTCAACGCCATTTCCATAGTGTGTTGCAGCGCTACCTCCAATACCAAATCTTTCAGCAGCATCAGCTAATAAAAGCTCTGATTCGCCGTAAGTAAGTATGAACGTTGGTGATGATAAACCACAAAGGAAATTGCTTGGGCATGAATAATCACCAAGTGTAGTGAACCCAGGCGCTGAACCTAAGGTTAAGCCTGGAGTACCGCTAAGGTCATAACCATTCGGCTGTCCTTTTTGGTCCGCAGGGGTAGCATCGCCACCGGGTAAACCAATTGTACTATTGGTAACTGATATAACAGCTAAACGTGGGTCATTACTGCCTTTTAACAGATTAATGAATGTTTGTGACCATTTTACGTACTGATTTTCCGGTCCGCCTTGTAATACCTGGCTAACACGGTTAATTGTAGGGCGGCCACCTGTAGCATCATGCAATAAAAATGCATCATCAGAATTGCTTGTAAATGTTTTACCAACAACCGATGCAACAACTGTTTTAGCAGTAGCCGGATCAACTTTGCTTAAGCGCATAGCAACACGCAATAATAAAGTGTTTCCGAATTTTTGCCATTCGGCTATGTTACCATGGTAAATAGCATCCCCGGTAGGGATATCGCCCGATGGATTTAATTTTGAGGTTGCATCCTGCAATTCAGATATTAAATTCATGTAGATAGACTGTTGTTTGTCATACACAGGGAATAATATTTTACCGTAGTAGCCTTCACCTGCCTGTGAATAAGGTACATCACCATAAAGGTCGGTGATACGTTCAAATATTAAGGCTTTCATAATCCTGCCTATCTGGTGCAGGTTGTTTTGTGCAGCAACACCGGTAGTAGTTGTAACCATATCAACTATTGGTTTTACCTGCTCAGCGTAAGCGCCATCGGCTCCATTATCACTTTGCCAGTATGCAGCAAGGTAATCAGGGTTTGATAAATATTTATCACCAGCCCAATAGCCAATTGAAGTTGCGGTACCCTGGATCATATCTGAACAATAAATCAGGTCGGCACGCCAGGTATCGTAGCTAAAATCCTGGCTACCAGTGTAGTTTAACTGAGCCGTGGTTAGCAGATAATTAGGGTCAAAGTTTGATGCACTAAATGCAGTCGGGTCCGTATTTAATTTATCAAAATTTTTGGTGCAGCTTGTCGATAGGAATAGTCCTATGGTAAGCAGGCTGCTATATGTTATTAATTTCTTTTTCATTTTAATTAAGATTAATCGTTATTATAATTTAACATTCAGGCTTAATCCAAATGTCCTCGTAGGTAATTGATCACCTAATTGCAAACCTTGAGATATAGTTCCGTAGCTAGATTCCGGATCGATATCGGTAGTTTTCTTCATTATATAAAATAAGTTACGGCCAACCAAGCTAAGATTTATGCCCTGGATCTTGTTGTTAAACATTGATGCCGGGAAGTTGTAACCTAATGTAAACTGGCGGAATTTGATAAAGCTGGCGTTTTGAACAAACTGGCCTGAATAGTTATTAGCAAGTGTAGTGTAATAATTTTCAGCAGTTGTTACACCGTTCGGGCCAAATCCTGTTTCGCGACCAGGTAAAGTAGCTTTACTTAAACCATTGATATAAGCATAGTACTCATCGCCAGCAAATATTTTACCACCTAATTTAGTATCGATCAGGAATGAAAGCTCCAAGTTTTGATATTTGAAATCGTTATTCCAACCGCCGCTCCATGGGCCGTTAGCAGAACCGTAATTTTTTAACGCTCCAAGTTCAGGAATACCTGTGGCAGGGTCAACTACAACGTTGCCACTAGCATCGCGTTTTTCATCAAATGCCTGAACCTGATTAGCAGCTCTACCAACTATGTCAGCAGTAAAGCCCACAGCGGTACGTGAAAATGCAACAGGTAAAGACGACTGGCCAGCAGCTAACGATATAACTGTATTGGCATTGTAAGCAAAATTCAATGAAGATGTCCAGGTAAAGTCTTTCATTTTAACAGGTATACCTGTTACTAAAACTTCCCAACCTTTATTTCTGACCCCACCAATATTTAATACAGCACCTTGATAACCTGAGGTTATAGACGCAGGGGCCGGCAAGATCTCATTTTTGGAAAGCTTGTTATACCAGGTTATATCAAAATTTAAACGGCTGTTAAGGGTATGTAATTCTGTACCAATTTCAAGCTCGCTTGCCTCTGATGGTTTAAGGCTACTGTTAGGAGTTGAAGTGTTGGTAATGGTACCCAATGGCATTCCGTTTAATTGTACAGATGAAAGGCCGTAGTTTAATAATGTTTGATATGGGTTTGGTGCACCACCACCTACATTAGCCCAACCAGCTCTGATCTTACCAAAATCAAGGAAACTTGGTTTCCATAGTTCAGTAAATACAAATGAACCGCTAACTGAAGGATATAGTATACTTAATTTATTATTTGGTTCCGCAGATGATGCAAGTGTTGAAAACCAGTCTGAACGGGCAGATCCTTCTAAATAAATCAAGTCTTTATATCCAAGGTCCAATGTTCCGTAAAGCGAGTTTACATCTGATTTGTCATCGGCATAAGCTATAGATTTTGTTTGTGTATTGCTGATAGTATATACGTAAGGTATTACAAAACCAACGCCAGATTCCGTTGTCGACTCAATTCTTGATTTTTCAATGTTTCCACCCACGTTTGGAGTAATGGTAAAATCATGTAATTTGAAAGCTTTGCCAATCAGGAAATCTGTATTAAGTTCCCCAACATTGTCAAAGGTTTCGCCTAAATTTTGATTTGCCTGTGCATAATAACCAGTACCAGTAGGCACTATATCGGTATAACGCTCAGAGTAATAATCCTCACCAATACGTACTTGTGCAAATAAACCATTATCAAAAGTATAACGGGCGCTTGCCGATGCTATTATACGATTACGGCTGCTGTTGTTAACAAACTGCTCAGCTGCAAACCATGGGTTGGTAGCATAAGTATTATTTGCAAATAAAAGCTCGTTACCTACAACAGGTGTGCCGGTACCGGTGTATCCGTTCGCTATGTTTTGGCTGGTTATAGTACCTTTGCTACCAGGGCTGAGTGTATTTACGTTTAAACTGGTTGGTAAAAACAACATTTGGTAAGCAGAGTTACCGGCACCGTCACCTAATATCGGCCTGTTTGTAGCCGCATCATTGGTGAAGTTAACATGCGCGTCAACCGTTAATCTTTTTACCGGACTAAAGTTTCCGCCGAAGTTGAAACTTCTTCTGTCATAACCTGAGTTGGGCGTTGGAGCCTCGTTATGGAGATCATTTGCTGAAAAACGGAACGACCCAAGGTCATAAGCTTTACTGAATGCTAGAGTATTTGTAAGTGTAGTACCTGTGTTGTAAAACTCGCTAAAGTTATCTTTTTGAGCAACATAAGGGCGGGATACACCATCAAACTGTACAACACTTGAACCATCTAATTTGGCACCCCAACTGCTGTTACCTGCAGCAAATGCAGCTGCAGCAGTGGTTGGTTTTATGCCTTCTGCACCATTACCATAAACATACTGGTAATCAGTAGGGTTAATTACGCTTGCTGCTTCAAAGTTTGAGGTAAATTCAACAGAGCCTTTGTTACTGCCGCCGCTTTTTGTGGTGATCAATATAACACCATATTTTGCCCTATAGCCGTATAACGCAGATGCCGCTGCACCTTTAAGTACTGACATAGTTTCAATATCATCTGGGTTGATGTTACCGATCCCGTCTCCCTGATCCGGCGAGTTTGAATATTCACTACTGCCATTCATTGATAAACCGGCAATCTGAGTATTGTCAATGTTAGTCATTGGTACACCATTGATCACATATAAAGGCTGAGTATTGCCTGTTAAACTTGCCTGACCACGAATTTGGATATTAACAGATGAAGCAGGGCCGCCTGATGTAGTTGTTACGTTTACACCAGCAACCATACCTTCCAATGAACTAGCGAAGTTTGTTTCTTTAGCAACAGATACGGCACTGCCTTTTACTTCACTAACTGAATAGCCTAAGGCTTTACGTTCTTTTTTAATACCTAAGGCTGTTACTACAACTTCGCTTAACTGTTTTGAATCTTCAGACATTTCAATTGTAAGTTGAGCAGATGCAGTTACCGTTACTTCTTTTTTAACATAACCGATGTAGCTAAACACCAAAACCTCACCAGTATTTACTGATAAGGTAAATTTTCCGTTAATATCAGTTTGAGTTCCTGTTGTAGCACCTTTTATTGTTACAGCAACACCGGGCAGCGGTTGTCCGGATGCATCCCGAACAAAACCTGTTAAAACAAAAGCTGCCTCTTGCTTATTAGCCTTAGCTAATTTGTCACTCACGTGCCGCGTCCCAGCGGTAGTGGTGATCATTGCCCTGTTGCTTGCTTTAAAGGAGGTATTGGCCCCCATTGCAACGCAAGGCAATAGTAAGATTAGTGGTAATATTTTTTTCATTTTGATTTGAATTAGTTTGTGTTAATAGTTTTCTTAAGTTTTAGTTTTTTGTTGTTTTTTCCATACTTGAATGATTAGGGGTGATTGAGTTGTTTTTTATTTCTTTATCAAAGTTTTCCATTACCAATACGGCAGTGCCTATTAGTTCGGCATTAAAACCCAGGTCTGATATTAGTAGTTCGGTACTGCTGGCCAGGCGCGGGATGCAATATTTGTTTAAGGCCTGTTGTATAGGGGCCAATAATATTTTTCCTACCAGGGCACCTCTGCCGCTTAATACTATACTGGCAGGGTTCATGATGTGGATAAGTATAGCCAGCGCCTTACCGATTTTATAGCCTGCTTCTGAAAGTAATTCGATGGCAAACTGGTCGCCGTTATTAGCGGCTTCCATAATGGCATCGCCTACCAGTTTGGGATTATCCTTATCAGTATGTTTTAAGCTTGATATGTGTCCTTTTTTAATGCCCCTGATGGCTTTTTCGGCAACTACCAGCATTGATGCTTCAGCCTCAAGGCATCCGCGCTTGCCGCAGGTACAAAGCGCGCCATCCTCAGACAATGGGATATGACTGAACTCACCTGCAAAGCCATTGTAACCACGGTAGATCTCACCATTAACGATCATGCCTAAACCAATGCCCCAGCCCAGGTTGATCACCATTACATCTTTTTGATTTTTGGCTATCCCGAATTTTTGTTCGGCTAAAGCAATAAGGCTGGAATCGTTCTCTATATAAGTAGCAACCCCGGTTTTAGCGGTGATGAGCTGAATCAGACTTTGACCTCCTGCATCAAGGTAGGTATAGTTAACACCTTCAATGGCATTAATAAACCCCGGCATACCAATGCCTATACCCGCAATTTTATCTTTAGATATTCCGGTAGCGCTTATATAATCATTAATGTGATCAACTAAGGAAGAGAGTGCGTCAGGGTTATCCAATAACCGAAGCTCTGTCATCACCATTTCAGAAACGGGCTTATTAAGCAGGTCAACAATTTGTATGCGTGTTGAGAGCTGATCCATTGCCACAGTAAGTATGTACATGGCTTCGGGCTTTAGGGCATACATCAATGGCCTGCGGCCGCCGCTTGAGGGGGCATAGCCTTGCTCAATTACAAACCCTTCTTCAATCAGTTCATTAACAGCTTTGGATATTGAAGGAACGCTTTTGTCAAAAAGCTCGCTCATGTCAGCACATGACAACGCCTTGTCAAAATAAAGGCGTTTCGCAATCATGTTCTTCAATTCGGCACTTTTGACAACTTTTGTTTTAAGTTCCATTCAATGTATAGATTTAAATTTAGTATAATCAAACTTAATTAAAACAACTGCACAAATGCAAATACTTTGTAAAATATTTTAATAAGTTTATTATAGTTATAAAATTATCATTAAATCAATGATAACTTAACTCAAAATAAAATTAATTGAATGAGAGATAATAAAAAATGAAATCAAGCGTTTTTCGGACCCAATTATGTTCGGATTTTTGGAGTGAAATGGGAATAAAAAATTGTATAATTATTCTTTTTCTGCGTTTTTCTTCCTGATTTTTTAAGTTTCTTGTGATTTTTTAATGAAAATCATACTGATATGCAGGAAGATAGTGTAAAAAATACACATTGGCTATTTAAAAAGTAAAGAAGCAGGTAAAAAGGAAGCATTTACTTTTAGAAGGTGAAGTAATTGTGGTGCTAGTGGTAAGATTTAATGTTTTTTTCGGCGGAGAAACTAGATTTTGATGGAGAAAGGTTGGAAATTCAAGATTAAAATCTAAATTTTGAGGAATAATTCAATAAAAAACGCCATTGCATACTTGCAATGGCGTTTGGCAAAAGTGTAAGGTTTAGGTTTTAACTTACATTATCTTTAAAATCTATATCTTACAAAAGCTTCCATGGCAGCATATTCAGCCATACCGAGCCTGTCATAACAAAGGGCCGTTTCACGGTTACGATCCTCGGCACGCACCCAGAACTCGCGGATATCATCACCGGGGAAAACGGGGGTATCTTTTTGCGACTGGTGCTTGAAGATAGCATTACGCTTGCGGATCACCTCATCGGGCGAAAGCGGCACCGCCATCTCGATCTCGTAAGTGGCAAACTCATGCCATGCCCCGCGGTACATCCAGAGCCAGCAATCCTTCACCCAGTCTTCGGTCGGCTTTAACCTTTCCAAAGCCGCCAGGATGATGTTAAAACACACCACGTGCGTACCATGCGGATCGGCAAAATCACCCGCGGCAAAGATCTGCTGCGGCTTTACCTTTTGTAAAAGATCGATAGTTAATTGAATATCCGCTTCCCCCACGGTATTCTTCTTGGTCTTACCCGTTTCATAAAAAGGCAAAGCCATAAAATGAATATGATCATCCGGCAAACCCGCATAGCGAGCCCCCGAGATGGCCTCCGTCTTACGGATAAACCCCTTCACATTCCGGATCTCCTGGGTATCGATCTGGTTAGGTTGTTTTTTGGCGATAAAAGCCCGCATATCATTATATAAATTCTTTAAATGCGTCTCATCCTCACCAATGCTGCCATTAAAGTCAATGGCAAACTCCATATACCGTAATACATCATCATCCCATACAGCGGTATTACCCGAGGTCTGGTAAGCTACATGCACATCGTGCCCCTGGTCTACCAAACGGATAAAGGTACCGCCCATCGAGATCACATCATCATCGGGGTGCGGCGAAAAGATGATCGAGCGCTTGCGTGCAGGCAAAGCCCGCTCAGGGCGCTGCGAATCATCCGCATTGGGCTTACCCCCCGGCCAGCCGGTAATGGTATGCTGGATCTGGTTAAAAATATCAATGTTAATATGGTAAACCGGGCCCTGCTCTACGGCCAGTTGCGCCATACCATGATTGTTATAATCTTCTTCAGTAAGTTTCAGGATCGGCTTGTTGACTACACCCGCCAGCCAGATCACGGCTTTCTTCTTTAACAGGTTATCCCATACGCAATCTTTGACCAGCCAGGGCGTATCAAAACGGGTCAGCTCCGAGGCTGCCGCTTCATCCAGCACAAAATCCACATGATCGGATAACTGCAGGAAGGTAGCCGGAACATCACCCGATATCTCGCCTTCCACGGCTTTTTTAATAATGGGCGCTTTTTTACCGCTCCAGGCCATCAGGATGATCTCGCGGGCCTTGAAGATGGTACCGATACCCATGGTAATGGCTTTGGTCGGCACATTCTGCTTACCGCCAAAATCACGCGAAGCATCATTACGGGTCAGATCATCCAGAGTCACCAAACGCGTACCCGAGTTAGGGGCCGAACCCGGCTCATTAAAACCGATGTGCCCGGTACGGCCGATCCCTAAGATCTGCAGGTCGAGTCCACCCAGGGCGGTGATCTTCTTTTCATAATCCAGACAAAAGGCAGCCACCTCTTCCTGGCTTAAGGTACCATCGGGAATATGAATGTTTGCCGGGTCAATATCAATATGGCTGAACAGGTTCTCCTGCATAAAGGTGACATAGCTTTGGGCCGCATCAGGCTTCATGGGATAATATTCATCCAGGTTAAAGGTGATGACATTCGCAAAGCTCAAACCTTCGTCCCTATGCAGGCGCGCCAGCTCGTTATACACCCCGATGGGGGTAACCCCGGTAGCCAGGCCAAGCACGGCTTTTTCGCCGGCTGCACTTTTCTTACGGATCAAAGCAGCGATCCGCCCTGCTACCGCCAGGGAAGCCACCTGCTGGCTTTTGTACACACTAACCGGCAGTTTCTCATACCGTGTCTCTTCCAATAAATTTAATCGGGCCATAGTTTCTCTGTATTGGTATTCTGTATTGTATGCTTATAAAATCTTAAAACAGGCTGTATACAAAAAACCCCCGCCGAAGCGGGGATTTAAGCAACCTAATCAACCTATTATTGTGAATCCCACCATAACAGTGGCACCGTTACCGGAGTAACCAACTGCTTTAATGTTCTTTGTTTTTCCTTTAATCATATTTTAAAACAAACTTAACTAAATTAATTCTATAAGTACAAGAACTTTTTAAAATATTTTAATAAGTAAAATAACATTCTCTGTACGTTAAAAATCAAACAGTTTCAATTGGTCGGTTGATTTCTCCATTTTTTGTTTGGGTTCAATCTCGCCAAAATTTGAGATAGAGATACCCAGCAATCGTATTCTTTTATCTTCAGGATTAGTTGTTGCCAGCAATTCTTTAGCTGTACGACAAATGCTTTCCATATCATCCAAAGTCGAAGTAAATGACTTATTGCGGGTGATCTGTTTAAAATCGCTGTATTTTATTTTAAGAGTAATGGTACGGCCTTTTAAATTATATTTCTGTAAACGCTCGCATACGGTTTTGGCTATCTTATCCAGTTCGCCCTCCATTTCTTCAATTGTGGTAAGGTCATAGGCAAAAGTATCCTCGGCGGCTAATGATTTGGTTTCACGGTGTGGTTGTACTTCGCGCTGGTCATCGCCTCTTACTATCCGGTAATAAAAACGGCCTGCTTTACCAAAGTGCTTTACCAATTCATCTTCGGCTAATTGTTTAAGATCAGCACCGGTATGCAAGCCCATCTTTTTCATTTTTTCGGCAGTAACCTTTCCTACGCCATGAAACTTTTCGACAGCCAGCTTTTCCATAAAAGCTTCAATTGATGAAGGACCGATAAAAGTTAGGCCATCCGGTTTATTAATATCTGATGCGATTTTAGCTACGAATTTATTGATGGATACTCCCGCCGAAGCGGTTAACTGCAACTCATCTTTTATGGCTTGTTTTATTTGCTTCGCGATCTCAATTGCAGAGCCAATATTTAGTTTATCATTAGTAACATCAAGATAAGCTTCATCTAATGAGAGCGGTTCGATCAGATCAGTATAGCGACTAAATATTTCGCGTATTTTTTGAGAAGCCTCTTTATAAGCCGCAAAGCGGGGGCGCACAAACAAAGCATGCGGACAAAGCTGTAAAGCTTGTTTCGATGACATTGCCGAACGTATGCCGAACTTGCGCGCTTCATAACTTGCCGTAGCTACTACCCCGCCACGACCTTCGGGTGAACCACCTACCACAAGTGGAATGCCACGATACTCCGGGTTATCGCGCTGCTCAACCGATGCATAAAATGCATCCATATCAATATGAATGATCTTACGATGAGTTTGAACAGGGGATGTTTCCATTGATGTAAAGATAATACAAGCCCCCTCTAAATCCCATCCGCTGGCTAGCGGAGAGACTTTTTTTTTACATTTGTAGTATGGAAACCATCACATGGCATGATTTTGAAAAAGTAGAATTACGCGCAGGTACTATATTAGAAGTGATGGATTTTCCGGAAGCGCGGAAGCCAGCTTATAAAATTAAGGTTGATTTTGGCCCTTTCGGCATTAAATGGTCGAGCGCGCAGATCACTAAACATTATGCAAAGGAAGAACTGGTGGGCAGGCAAATTATGGGTGTGATTAACTTTCCTAAAAAACAGATAGCTACATTTATGTCGGAATTTTTGGTGACAGGAATGGCCGATGAAAATGGCGACATTGTTTTAACAACTATTGATAAACCTGTGCCAAATGGCAGCAAACTAATATAAATTATATATGGATTACATAGCGCTATTGAAAGGCCCGTACATGATAGGCCTGCTTTTTATTATCATAGGCTTATTGCAAAAATACCTGCCGCCTAAAAACATTAATACCTGGTATGGTTACCGTTCAGCGGCATCGAGAGTTAGCCAGCAAACCTGGGATGAGGCTAATAATTACTCATCAACCTTTATGATAAAGGCCGGGATAGTAGTACTGTTGCTGGGCTATATTATATATATGCTAACCCGGTTACTTACAAGTGATAGTGATATAAGGCAGATGATCAGTTATTTTATATTATTTGGCGGGGCATTGGGTATTGGCGCATTTACTGCCGCAGCAACAGAAAGGCACCTGAGAAGGACTTTTAAGCCGAAGAAGAAACGTAAATGAGATATATTAATTTTAGTGATGAACCGCCGGCAATTTCGCCTGACGAATTTTATATGAATGAGGCGCTGAAAGAAGCGCGACTTGCTTTAGCCGATAAAGAAATACCTATTGGCGCGGTTGTAGTGTGCAAAGGGCAGATCATAGGCCGGGGGCATAACTTAACTCAACGTTTAAATGATGTATCGGCACATGCCGAAATGCAGGCGCTTACTGCTGCTGCCAACTTTATGGGTGGTAAGTATTTAAAGGAATGTACCCTATATGTAACCATGGAGCCCTGTGTAATGTGTGCAGGAGCATCGTACTGGTTTCAGATAGGTAAAATTGTTTTTGGCGCGTATGATGTTAAGTTGGGTTTCGGAAGATTGAATCAAAAAATAACTCATCCCAAAACCATCATCACCGGCGGCATAAAAGAAAATGAATGCGCCGAGTTGGTGCGGGAGTTTTTTAATAGTAAGAGATAGGTTGGTCATTGGTCAGTCGTCAGTGGTCATTAGATAAAATCAAAGGTAGATTGGTCAATAGTCATTAGATAAAAAAAGTTTATCACTTGATGGCAATAATTAATACCCAATGACTATTGACCAATGACCACTGACCAAAAAACATGACATTTATTTAGAACAAAAAATATATTTCAAACCTTATATTTGTTCCATACTATCTTTCAAAACTTAAAAACTTATATTATGGCATTTACACTACCGGCGTTACCTTACGCTACCGATGCATTGGAACCGCATATCGATAAATTGACCATGGAAATTCACCATGGCAAACACCACCAGGCTTATGTTACAAACTTAAACAAAGCACTGGAAGGTAAACCTGAGGCTAATAGCAGCATTGAAGAAATTATCACCAACATTTCAAAGTTTCCGCCTGCAGTGCGTAACAATGGTGGTGGTCATTACAACCACACTATGTTCTGGACATTGCTTTCGCCAAATGGCGGCGGCGAGCCTACAGGCCCTTTAGCTGATGCTATTAAAAGCACTTTCGGTTCATTTGATGAATTTAAAACCAAGATTTCTGAAGCTGGTGCAACCCGTTTCGGATCAGGTTGGGCATGGCTTATTGTTACGCCTGATAAAAAATTGGCGATATGTTCAACTCCTAACCAGGATAACCCTTTAATGGATATTGCCGAAGTAAAAGGCACACCTGTTTTGGGTATTGACGTTTGGGAACATGCTTATTACCTGAAATATCAAAACCGTCGCCCTGATTATTTAGCAGCAATATGGAATGTGATCAACTGGAATCACGTTTCTGAATTGTACGCTAAAGCGGTTTAACCCCCTAACCCCCTGAAGGGGGAATAAATATTAAGCAGAAACGGCAGGTTGTATAACTCTGCCGTTTTTGTATTGGTGGATTTTTTATATAAATCCGAAATTAGACATCCGAACTCCGAAATAATTATGAAAGCCATAGTTCTTGAAGCTGCTGATAAGCCCCTTGCATTTAAAGAAGTTGACAAGCCCACTTTAGGCCCCGGCGATGCTTTGGTGCAGATAAAAGCCGCTGCACTTAATCGTCGTGATTATTGGATAACGATTGGCAAATATGCAGGTATAAAATATCCAACCATATTAGGCTCTGATGGGGCAGGTATTGTAACCGAAGTTGGGAGCCATGCCGATAAACATTGGATAGGTAAGGAGGTTATTATTAATCCCGGTTATAATTGGGGTAATAACCCGGATTTTCAATGTGATGATTTTAAAATTTTAGGCTTACCTGCCGATGGTACTTTTGCCGAATATGTGAAAGTGCAGGCGCAGCAACTACATCCTAAACCTGTCCATTTAACCTGGGAGCAGGCGGCAGCTATTCCATTGGCAGCTTTAACTACTTATCGTGCTTTATTTACTAAGGGTAAAGCCAGAAAAGGCAATAGAGTATTAGTAACCGGCGTAGGCGGCGGAACGGGAGTGTTTGCTTTGCAATTAGCAATAGCAGCAGGCTGCCAGGTATTTGTAACATCAGGATCGGGCGATAAAATTGAGCGGGCAAGACAACTGGGCGCATCAGCAGGTGTAAATTACAAAGCGCAGGATTGGGCCGAACAGTTATTGCAACTGGCCGGAGGTTTTGATGTTATTATCGATAGTGCTTTGGGCGATTGCTTTGCCAAATTACCTGATTTATGCAACCCGGGTGGGCGGATAGTTGTATTTGGTGGTACAGCCGGTAATATTCCACCGCTGAACGGGCGTAAAATATTTTGGCGGCAATTGCAGATCATAGGTACTATGATGGGTAGTCCTGATGATTTTACGGCAATGCTTAAACTGGTAAATGAACACAATATTGTTCCTGTGATTGATGAAGTTTTTCCTTTGGCTGATGCGGATAGGGCAGTTAAGAAAATGGAGAACTCATCGCAGTTTGGTAAAATTATATTGAGGGCTTAAATATGCTTCAGTTAAAAGTTGAGGCAATAAAATGGGAACTACCCGATACAGCTACTTTTTTGTTTAGCGAAGCAAGCGGCAAAAAGATAGCTTATAAAGCCGGACAATTTATTACGCTGATATTTGACCACCATAACGAAGAGATCCGCAGATCATATTCATTAAGCTCATCGCCCGATGAGGAATTATTAGCTATTACCGTTAAACGAATTGCGAACGGGGAGATCTCACGCTTTTTACTAACCAAAATTAAGGCAGGCGATATTCTGAAAGCCGAAGCACCAGCCGGAAAATTTACTTTAACAGCATCTCAGGATGAAAAGAATATCCTGCTTTTTGCAGCTGGCAGCGGTATCACACCGATATTTTCGCAGCTTAAATATGCGTTAAGTCGGCCGGGTAAAAGTAAATTTACGCTGATATACAGCAGTCGCGATGCAGCTTCTATTTTATTTGTTAACGAACTGAATGCACTGGCAACCGATCATCCCGGCAGGTTAATTATCATCAACCTATTAAGTGCCGAAGCTAATCGGCTAAACAATATCAAGGTTGAACAATTGGTTAAGCAAACTGCCCAATCTGCTTTAGCTGATGCCGAATTTTACTTATGCGGGCCATTTACTTATATGCGTATGATACGGCTCACCTTGCTATATATGGGTATTGAACCAGCCCAAATACGCAAAGAGAATTTTGTACTGGAAACAGTGAGCGTGACCTATAGTACTGTTAATTTTCCTCCCCAAAAGATCAGGATCAATTTTAAAAATGAAAGCTATGACCTGGTAGTTGGCGAAAATCAATCTATTTTACAGGCAGCTTTGCAAAATGGTATTCAATTACCTTACAGTTGTCGTAATGGTATTTGCTCCGCCTGTACAGCATTATGCAAAAGTGGTGGTGTGGAGATGGTGAAAAATGATGTGCTTACCGATCTCGACTTGTCGCAAGGCTGGGTACTAACCTGTACAGGCCACCCGATTAGGGATGATGTGGTGATTGATTTTTTATAATATTTAAGTAAGAAGCTGTTTAAAAAAGATTGAGAAATTTACTATCTGCAAAAAATCATTGCCGTTGACTTCAGTCAACGGGATATAGTTATGAATTACTGGCTTTAGCCGAAAATACCGCATAATCCCACAATAGATAATTTTAGACAGCTCCTAAGATCAGGCACATCAGATTCTACTCCTATATGCCTGTTTTTTTAACCTTTTGCTTTATCAATCACCATTTGATTCAGCCGAACATATTCATCATCATTTTGATCTTTTGCCAGTTGGATGCCATGTTCTGCTGCTTTAATAGCACCTTGCTTATCACCCATTTTTAAACGGATACGTGCTTCCCAAACCACATAATAAGGGGCTTTTGGGTCAGTTGCTTCAGCTTCAATAGCCCAGGCCAAAGCCTTTTTCATATCCTTATTATTTTCATAATAATATTGCAACACATCAAAATATGGTTTTTTAGTACCGCTCATTAAAGTATCAATGTTAGCCATTATTTGCGCATCATCATCGGTGTCAAAATGGATGGGTACCACAGTTTTATCCCACATTAAATGCAGATCAGCCGCCTTTGTAGTTAAATTGGCAAATTGCATGGCGAAGGGTTCAATGCTTTCGTTTATTGCCATGGGTTTTACTTTAAAGCGTAAAAGGTCGTCTGCTTGTTTGTAGCTGTAGGCACCCCATTGGTGTACTGTTTTGTTCAGGATGATCGTCCACTCATCGGGTCCGGGAATGGTGAATAAAGTATATTCTCCGGCGGGTACTTTGTTACCTTCAATTATTACATTTTCGGTGAACTTAATTATGGTAGCGGCATTGGCACCCGTGCGCCATACTTCGCCATATGGCTGCAATCCGCCAAATATTGTGCGACCTTTAACATTAGGCCGGGAATAGGTAATGATGATCTTTCCGAGGCCAAAATCCTGCGAAATAGTTTGTGTAGTACTTGCACCGGGGATGTGTGGTTGCGCATAGGTTTGTAAAGTAGTACACAGCAGTAACAAAGCAGCAATGTAAACCAGCTTTTTCATGTCAATAAAAGTTTAGAGGTTTATGAATGAGATTGATTGTTTCTTTGATTATGAAATTGAACAATTGTTACAGTAATATTTGAAAATCCCGCCTCACCCCAACCCCTCTCCAAAGGGTATAGCCTATAATTTGCCAGATTAAGCATTGGCCCGCGTGTGATTCCCTCCCTTGGGAGGGGCAGGGAGGGGTTTAGCGAACATGCATAGCAGAATAGACCCCTCCCTGCCTTTGCGCGCAGTCAAACTGCACCCCTCCCAAGGGAGGGAATTTGATTTGAAAAATTGCTGACTGCCTTTTCAAATGTTGTATTGGTATAGTGGATTTAGGTGAGTCTATCTTCGCTACGATCTGCAACCCGGTCTTTCCTTTTCAACTCAATATAATTAACGATCATCCGGCTGCAAGTGAGCATAAAGTAGCCGATCATTGTTTTAAAAAAATACATTATTACATAACCAGAACTGGGGTTTTGTTTGAACGTTATAAATCTATTATCGCTCTGGTAATAGCTAAAGATATTTCTGCACAGCATTGGAAAGCTATCAATCAGCAATAATCCGCCGATTACCATTATTGCTATTTTCAAAATTGTTGACCGGTGTATATTAAACTCAAACCGAGTATCCTCAAAGGCCTGGTCAAGTTTTAATTTATCAATTATCCAATCAGTTTTAAACAAGCAATACCATACTATAAAGCCATAAACAATAATTATTATTATAAAAAGTGCTATCTCAACTAACGCAGCATTGCTATTGTTACCAGGCCAATAAGATTGCTTATAAAATGAATAAGCATTAATTATAAATAATGGTACCGATATTATTGATTCTAATATAATATAAATGCCTAATATTTTTATCAGGATTGACCAGAATGATCTTGGAGTCATTGTTTTAGTGATTAGGTTATAATTGTTATTCTAAAGATATAAATAATCCCTATAAAAAATAAAAAGCCTCCCAACCTTGCGTCGGGAGACTTTCAACCTAAACCTTATCACAATTAAACTGGCAAGGATGCCAGTTCATATATTATAATACAATTATTATACCAAAAGCTTTGTACGCTAATCTTTTTGCTCGTTAATATTAAAATAAAGGAAATTGTGTGAATAATTGAGTAATCCTGACCGCAATATATACCCCAAATAGGTCAATATGAGCACTATTGTGTTTTTTGTTGTCCACTGGTTTGCACACTTTCGTCTGTTTTTGACAAACCTTTTTTACGCAAATAGCCATCCAATAAATACAGCCCCAATACCACATCCAAAAACAGGAAGCCATTCATGATCGGGCCCGATAGCAGATGTTTAAGATCAGGCAATACTGATTTATCTGCACCATGAGCGCCTGCAACTCCTGCCGACCAATGAATACTTGCCAAAGCATAGATCAATATAACACTGATGGTAAAAACAAAGAAAAACCCTATGCCCCGTATAATGCGCTTATCAATCGCAGCCTTTAAGGGTTTGCTGGCATGCTCCGCGCGGATGGTTTCCATTACATTATAGGTAAAGGCCATTGGCGGTTCATCAAGGTCAATTGCGGCAAATTCGGCGTTAAGCTGCAGCAATTCATTGTATTTGTTCCGATACACTTCATCCTGCTCAATCAACAAAGCAATTGCCTGCTGGTCTTCTGCATTGCAGGAGCCATCAATATAATTCCAGAGTTTTTCTTCTATCGTGTTCATATCAATTCGTTAACCTCTTGTTTTAAATTGCGCTCCAGCTTTTCTTTTAAACGCTGGCGCGCCCTGAATAGTTTAACCTTCACTGTATTAGGCTCGATGCCCATGGTTTGGCCAATTTCTTCTAATGATTGTTCGCCGTTATAAAACAAGGTAATAATAGTTGCATCATCAGGCAAAAGTTGTGCAATGGCCTGGTTCAGGTAATACGACCTTGATTTATTCTCGACATTATTAACATCATACCCGCCCATTTGATTTTCAATCTGAATATAAGTATTCTCATCGTCAATCGAATCGGTGTCAACTCTTTTTTTGCGCAAAGCCGTCATGGCGGTAGTGTAAACAATGCTGTACAGCCATGTTGTAAATTTGGATTGGCGCTGAAATGAGTTGAGCGACCGGTATGCTTTTATAAAACAATCCTGGGCAATTTCTTCGGCATCTTCCCTGGTTTTGGCAAACCGCAAAGCCAGGGTAAATACAAACCGCTGATGCCGTTTAATCAGATCAGCATAGGCCGATTGGTTTCCTGCCAGGGTTTGTTCTATTAGTTCTATATCCGAAAACTTGCTTTGCATTGTTATGGTGTATGACGCAACGCCGCGAATTAGGTTACACTTATGTAAAGATAGTTTTTTCTCAGTTAGCACTTGCCGGTTTACAATGGGCTGAGCGCAGTTAGCGTGTTATTAGTTGCAGTACATAATATGCAATAATATGTACATGTTGTTAAACTGCAAACTGCTATATGCCAACTTTTTTAAAATAAGGTGTAACCTGCTTTTAAACAGTGTAGTCATAGCTTACAAATACACCAATATGGTGGTTGAATTGAAAACTTTTATTAACTTTTAAAAAATTATATATTATGGACTCTGAACAATTAGGCGTGTTAATACCAATCCTGGTTCCGATTGCAATGTTTGCAATGATATTTGGTATTGTATACTTATACAAACGCGAAAGAATGGCAATGATAGAACGCGGAATGGACCCCCGCAGTTATAAACCAAGGTCAGCGCCATATCAAAATTTAAAATGGGGATTACTACTACTAGGTGCTGGTTTAGGCTTATGCCTGGCCTATATTTTAGACCGCTCTATATTTCATGACTATGATAACCCGGCAATGTACTTTGGCCTGATAGCAGTATTCGGCGGTATTGGCTTATTTATATCATTCCTGATTGAGAAGAAAGACAATGATAAGCACCTTAAAGATTAGTTGAAAGTTGAAGGTTAAAAGTTGAAAGTTAGGATACCCGTCTCCCAAAACTTTCAACTTTTAACCTTCAACTTATAACTCTACAATATATCTTTCTTTTATCAAATCTAAATGATACAGCTCGTGGCCCGCTGTCATATAAACCAATGCCCTTACTGATGTGGGGTAATTGCTGGCTGTACCTTTTAATAAACTTTGTTCCTCAGTTAGTGAGCGATAAAGAAACAAGCTTGATTCACGTACTGTTTTAAACTCATGTGCCAGATCCTGTATGCTACGGGTATCGAAAGTTGAATTTCGAACATAATCATCCTGGTCGAAACCCGGGAAATGTTGTTGTTCTCCGCGCGAAAAGCAAAGTGCCCTGAATGCAAATACTCTTTCGGTATCTATCATGTGGCCCAGCACTTGTTTCAATGTCCATTTGCCTTCGGCATAAGCATAATCAGCTTGCTCATCAGTCAAGCCTGAAAAAAAATTATAAGAGCTATCCTTAAGTTGCTCCAATATTTTAAGTACTGATCCTTCAGGAACAGCATTTACATAGCCTGCCGCGTATGGCGCATATTCACTTGGCTGTGGTTTGTTTATCTTCATTCGTTTTCCTTAATACTATTCTAAAAGTTGTGCCCTTTGTCAATTCCGAATCGCGCACAAAAACCTGTCCGTTATGGTAGTTTTTCACAATACGGCGTGTCAGCGAAAGCCCCAATCCCCAGCCTCTTTTGCGGGTAGTGTAGCCCGGCTGAAATACAGTATCAAACTTTGATCGTGGTATGCCTTTGCCGGTATCAGTAATATCTATCAATATCTGGTTCCTTTTTGCTTTGTTTTGGTTGATCTCTACTTTTATTTTACCACGGCCTTCAATAGCATTTACAGCATTTTTAAGCAGATTTTCCAACACCCAATCAAACAAGGGTACATTTAATCCGGCTTTTAAATAGGGATTACCGGTTATTTCAAAGCTGATGTTGTTGCTAACCCTTACGCTAAAGTAATCTACAAAATCCTTGATCACATAATAAACAGAATGGTCTTCCAACTTTGGTTTCGATCCAATTTTCGAGAAACGGTCGGCAATAATTTCTAATCGTTTAATATCATTCTCCATCTCGGCCATGAGCGGATCTTTTTCGGCCTTGAATTTTTCTTTGATCAGCTCCAGCCATGCCATTAGTGAGGAAATCGGCGTGCCTAACTGGTGAGCAGTTTCTTTAGCTAAGCCAACCCAAACCTGGTTCTGCTCCGATTTGCGCGAGGTATTAAAAGCGGTATATGCTACCAGTAAAAATATAGCGATAACCGAAAGCTGGATATACGGGAAGATCCTGAGTTCCTGCAATAATGGCGAATCTTTATAATAGACAAGGTACCGGGTATTTAACATGGTAAGCTCTATCGGGTCGTGCTGCTTTTTCATATAGGCCAGCTCGTGCTGAAAATAAGCCGGATCATATTTAGGCGCGCCTTTAACCTTGTTGCTCCCAGGTATGTTAATGTTGGTTTTAGTTGAATCCAACCCGCGGGTATATTTGATATCGCCCTTTTCATCAACCACAATTGCCGGCACCAATGTGCTATCGCGTACAGCAACAACATACTGTAAAAAGTCATTATCATCAGATGTAGTCATTTGCCTCATGCTCATGGCCCAGATCTGCGCACGCGTACGCTCCGATTTGGAGATGTTTTTTACCAGGTTATGAGTATATAGCAAAGAGCCGCTGGCAATAATTATTGCAAAACCGATCAGTATATATTTCCAGCGTTTTTTCTGTTGATATGGATTCATAGAATTAGGCCAAATTAAGTAAATCTTTTGATTTCGAATTTCGAATTTTCGATTTCGGATTTAATTAGTCATAAATATAGTAGCTCAAACGTTTATCATGAATGTTAATTATTCGTCATAAATCCGAAATTGAAAATTCGAAATTCGATATTAGACTGAGATTGTGGGCTGGCTTTGTATCTTTGGCGCATAATGTCAGATAAAAAAGTTAGAGTTCGTTTTGCGCCAAGTCCTACAGGCGGTTTACATTTAGGTGGTGTACGCACCGTATTATTCAATTATCTTTTCGCTAAAAAGCACAAAGGCGATTTTATTTTAAGGATAGAAGATACCGATCAGAACCGTTATGTTGACGGCGCTGAAGCTTATATATTAGATTGTTTGAACTGGTGCGGATTGATCCCTGATGAAAGCCCGGTTGTTGGGGGCCACTACGCGCCGTACCGACAAAGCGAGCGTAAGTCTATATACCGCGAATACGCCGAAAAACTGGTGCGCGAAGGCCATGCTTACTATGCCTTTGACACCACTGAGGAATTAGAAAAGAATCGCAAAGAGATCCCTAACTTTCAATACGGGCATTTTTATCGCGATAGCTTGCGCAACTCATTATCGTTATCGCAGCATGAGGTTGATCAGCTGCTGGATGCCGGCGAACCGCATGTGATCCGCATTAAAATGCCTGAGGATGAAACCATCAGTTTTAATGATATGATCCGGGGCAATGTAAGCTTTGAAACAAACCAGGTTGATGATAAGGTTTTGTTAAAAGCTGACGGTATGCCTACCTACCATTTAGCGGTGGTGGTTGATGATTACCTGATGAAAATTTCGCATGCTTTCCGCGGCGAAGAATGGTTGCCATCTGCTCCTGTACATTTGTTGTTGTGGGAGTATTTAGGCTGGAAAGCTGATATGCCGAAATGGGCGCATTTGCCATTGATATTAAAACCTGATGGCCACGGTAAACTAAGCAAGCGCGATGGCGCGCGTTTAGGTTTCCCGGTTTATGCCATGAATTGGTTTGATGCCAAAACCGGTGAACTTACACCCGGTTTCAGGGAACTTGGCTTTTTACCCGAAGCATTTTTGAACCTGCTGGCTATGTTGGGCTGGAACGATGGTACCGACAATGAAATATTTACACTTGATGAACTAGTAGAAAAATTCTCTATCGACAGGGTTAGTAAAGGGGGTGCTAAATTCGATTTTGAAAAAGCAAAATGGTATAACGCCGAATGGATAAAAAAGGTTGATGCAGAACGGATAAAGGATGAAGTTAAGGCGGTATTAGCTGATAAAGGGATAATAGTAGCTGACGATACTTACCTTTTAAAGGTGATAGATGCAGTTAAAGAAAGATGTGCGTTGTTAACTGATTTTTATCAGCAGGCAGTGTACTTTTTTGAGATACCAAAAGAATACGACATCAACTCGGTTAAACCTAAATGGAGCGATGCCAAAACCGATTTTTTTAATGTGCTGATAAACAAATATTCAGCTATGCAAACGTGGGAAGGCGCAGAATTGGAAAATGATTTCAAAGCCTTAATGGAAGAAAAAGGTTTAAAAGCAGGCGATGTAATGCTGCCATTCCGTATAATGCTGGTAGGCGGTAAATTCGGCCCGCATGTGTTTGATATTGCCGCTTTACTGGGCAGGAATGAAACTATTAACAGGATTGAGAAGGCGTTGGAAGTGTTTAATAGTTAATATCAAAAGAATGTAGAAACGCAATACTTTGCGTCTTTGTGAACCCAATCAGAGACGAAAAGTATTGCGTTTCTACGTAAAAAGAAATTCGAAATTGAACATTCGAAATTCGAAATCACTTCGACTTCCACCTAAATGTTTTGATCATCATATTCACATCCTTCTTTACAAAGTCAAGTACAGGCTGGATGGAATCAAGTCGGGGCTCGGTGTTGAAATATAATGCTCCGCGGATGTAGTTATGCACACTATCCGTCAGAAAGAATTGTGCCGATGAAGCGGCATTTCCATCAATAGTATAATAGATACCGTATAGATTACGCTCCGGTATGCGGATCAGCCCCTGGTCAATAGATGTAGCTTTAACAGTATGTTTAAATGCAAAAGTGCGTGCATCCTCGATCAGCTCATCATATTCTTTTTTTGAAGTAATGGGCTGATAACTTAAATGCAGCGTGCCATTAAACTGTGGAAACTGCATGTTTAACCAGCATGGCTTTGCGTCAACCGATTTATCAGGCTCAATAACCGCATATTTAGGATACATAAAGGTAAACGGGCATCCCGCATCATACTTCTGGTATTCTTTTTTTGGGAAAACTATCCTGTAATATCCTCTTGGCTTAGGCGAATAATCATGATTGCCATTGCAGGCGGCGAAAAATAAAGCAATAAACACTACGGCGTATATCCTCATATCTGCAATTCTTTTGAATTCCATATCTCCCACGATTTTTCGGCCTGTAGTACCAGCATTTCATAACCATTTTTAATGGTTGCACCATTTTCCTCACCCTTTTTCAAAAACAATGTTTTTTCGGGATTATAGATCAGGTCGTACAATAAATGGTCTGAAGTAATATCCTCATACGGGATTGGCGGGCATTCATCAACATTGGGGAATGTACCCAACGGCGTAGTATTTATAATTATGCGATGACTTTTAATATGATGAGGTTGCAGGTCTTTAAACAAAATATTACCCGGATGTGGTTTGCGCGTAACTACTTTAAAATCTATACCAAGATTATCAAGCGCACATTTAACTGCTTTTGCTGCACCGCCATCACCTAAAACTAAAGCCTCATCGTTGGGGTCTTTCAATAATGGGCGTAATGATGTTTCGAAGCCGTGAATATCGGTGTTAAAGCCCTCTAACCTGAAATCATGACCGTTTACACCAACCTCGCCCAAAAAGGCTGCCATCACCGGGCTTTCAGCAGTTACCCGGATGCAATTTACCGCACCGGCATGCCTGGCATCAGGCTCGATCCAGTCAAGGTATTTAATTACACTTATTTTATGCGGAATAGTAACATTAAGGCCGCAAATATCAGGATGAACATCCAGCAGATCCTGCAGATCTTTAATATGTTCAAGCGGGTAAACATCGTATTGTACCCCGGTTAGTTTCAGCTTTTCAAACTTCTCGGTAAAGTATTTTTTTGAAAAAGAGTGTGAAAGCGGATAACCTATTAACCCGTATTTTTTCATGCTGTAAATTTAAATAAACAAGGGGTTTAGGGTTTTTGCTTTAAAATATGATAAATCTTTAACTAAGGCTGTCATGTTTCGAGTGCATCAGCATGCCTCCCCTACAATCCTAAAAAATGATCAAATGTATCGCTTCTTATCCCTAAACGCAATGTTTCAAGTGGGATAACATCAGCAGGAGCGATATTGCCTAAGCTAACATTGGCACCAATCAGTTTGATGAACCATACCTGCTGCGCTTTTTGCGGGGCTTCCCAAATAATGGTTTCTTCGGGTATCTGGGTCAATATTTCATCAACCAAACCCTGCCTAACCTCTCCTGAATCACGGTAGATGCCCACATTGCCGCTTTCACGAGCCTCTGCAATAACTTTCCATGAACCAGCCTCAATCTCGGCTTGCATCAGTTTGATCCATTTATAGGGGGCAAATATCTTTTGCACATCCTTTGAGCCTACTTCAGATATTACGGTAAAGTTCTCGCTCAATTTGCGAATATACTCACATTTTATATCGTGCTCAATAGTTATGGAACCATCTGATACTTCAACATGCTGCATTTTGTACTTATCCAATATGCGGCAATAGTCGTCGAACTGGTTACGAACAATAAAAGCTTCGAACAAGGTGCCGCCAAAATACACAGGCAAGCCCGCTTCGCGATAAATGTTTAATTTTTCATCAAGCTTAGGGGTTACAAATGATGTAGCCCATCCCAGTTTAACAATGTCGGTATGCACACCTGCAACTTCAATAAAATCTTCAGCCTGCCTTAAACTTAAGCCCTTATCCATTACCATTGTAATTCCGCTATTGCGGGGCTTTGCTACACGTTCAGGAAGATTATTGATCTGATAATTCATAAAATACGATACAATTAGGGTAAATAGCCATTCTAACGCTATACTGAGCGGCTATAATTATACGGCGGTAAAGTTCATAAAAAAAACCAAAACGTATAATAGGATTTGGTTTTTTAATGTGTAAGTTTTTTGTTGGTAAAGTTGATTGGTGATTGAGCAGATGTAATATAACTTTTACGTTAACTCACTAATTTGCTCAATAACTAAATCACTCATTATTTAGTATACCTGTTAATAATATCCACGATCACTTTGTTTTTTTGTAACTGTGGCAGATAATCAAACAGGATATAATGTTTCTCAGGATCTGAGGTTAAGGCCAGTTCAAGATGATTGAGTGCTTCATTATAATCACCTTTGGCAAACAGGTAGGCTACCATACGATAGTAAAGTTCTGCTGCCTCGGGGTTGTTCTTTATAGCCTGCGATATTACCTCAATAGCATCAACCAGGCGGGTTTGCTCATACAAAATAGAGGAGTAATCCAACCATGCATCTATATCGATCGGGTTTAGCTCAACCACTTTTTCGTAGGCTTGTTCAGCCTCGGTCATATGGCCCAATTTATATTCAGCATCGGCTATGGCAAACCAGTAATCTGCATTGGCAATATCCAGGTCGAGCGCTTTTTTGTAAAAGTGAAGGGCCTCAAAATAACGTTCCTCAAAATCAAGCGTTACGCCAATACCAAACCAGGCATCGCCCAGTTTAGAATCCATTTTAACTGATTTTTTGTAGAATGCCCGCGCATCGTCCATCTGCTCCAGCTTTTCATAGCATTCGCCAATGGCGCAGTAGGTATCGGCATTGGGTTGCTCGTACTCAAAGGTATGTCGGTAAACTTCTATAGCCTCCGCATATTTTTCAAGATTAACCAACGCATTGCCTTTGTTAAAGTAGGCCGATGCAAAGTTGTCCTTAATTAATATAGCATAATCATAAGCGTCAATAGCTTTTTCAAACAAGCTTAGTTTAGTGTAGGCGTTACCTAAGTTATACCATGCAGCATAGCTGTAAGGTTCGTTGTCAATATATTGCTGATAAAACTGAACGCTTTCCTCCTGATTGTCCATCACATCATAGCAGAAAGCCAGCTCGTATAAAGCGTCCTGGTTTTCCATATTCTGTTTAAGGCACAGTTTCAGGTAGTCAATTGCTGTATTATAGTCGCCCGTGTTTTGATGTACGTAGGCTATATGCAGCAATATATCGTCAGTTTCTTCGGCCAAACCAAGGGCCTTTTCATAGTTTTCCAATGCCTCATCAAAGCGTTCCATACTTTCATACAGGTTGCCGCGGATGATATAAATATCCGCATCCGAAGCTTCGAGCATAGCAGCTTTATCTAAAGCGGCAAAAGCTTCAGAAGCACGGTTAGTAACTACCAGCAGTTGGGCCTGTTTAATTAAAAATACAGCGGCAAAGGGGTGTTGGTTTCGCGCATACTCAGATACTTGCAGAGCTTTGGCAGGATCATTTTTCTCGATGTAGTAGTCGATAATGTTCTCAAACGCCTGGGCATCAAAAAAGTACTGGTC
>Ga0302312_10000578_pt1 | contig 26049 bp, 17 predicted proteins | sample III_Palsa_N2_1_FD_200529 | JGI IMG/M metagenome (GOLD analysis project Ga0302312, IMG submission 200529) | Peat permafrost microbial communities from Stordalen Mire near Abisko, Sweden - III_Palsa_N2_1 | ecosystem: Environmental > Terrestrial > Soil > Palsa > Peat permafrost | place: Sweden... | reverse complement strand
CATTGTATGACCACTACCATGCCGTGTGAGATTATGTCGTTTGTAATTTAAGAGTTATTATCTTGCAACCTTGCGTCTATGGAAGAAAATACCATTGCTGATTTCCCTGCTAAGCGTGGGAATGATGGCCAGGTCCCAGGGGCCGGATTCCCTGATGATCAGAAAGCTCCTGGATCGCATCGGATCACAGCAGGTAAAACAGGACGGGTTTTACTATGCGGGCATGTTCCCTACGCTCAGGTCCTGGTCTGCGACGCCGGCGGACGTAAAAACGGATAATTCCATATTCTTCACAGCCCTTGTCGTTTTTACGCTCAGGCAAATGTCTCCCTACCTTCGGGGGGAGGAGCAGGAAGCGGGGGACAGCATCATGGCCAGGGGAATACGTTCCTATGTACACTACCGCAACCGAAAAGGGTTGCCATCGTATAACTTCTGGCCCACGGACAGGGCTACTTTTTTCCCGCATTCCGTTTTCCTGGATCGCCTGAAGGACTCCAAACAGATCACGGACGACCTGGATGATACCAGTATTATGGATTTGGGCACCGGACTCGAAGACAGCACCGCCAGGAAATTAAAAGCGTTGATGGCTGCCCATGCCAACGGGACGAGCAGCAGGATCCGGAATACCTATAAACAGGTGAAGGAGCTTCCTGCTTATTCAGCCTGGTTCGGCCGTAAAACACCGATTGAATTTGACGCCGGGGTGTTTTGCAATGTGCTTTATTTTGTCTATGCTAATAATCTGGCACTCAATGCCCAGGATAGTGCATCTATCCGGTTTTTGGCGTATGTACTGAAAAACAGGAAGTACATGGGAGACGCGGCCTACGCTTCTTCCTATTACCCTCGCAGTCCCATCCTGATATATCACTTATCCAGGTTACTGGGCCGTTTTCCCGTCGCTGACCTGGAGGAATACAAACCCCGGCTCAGGGCCGACGCCCGTGCACTGCTTGCCCGCACCAAGGACCCGATGGACAGGGTAATCCTGGGGACATCTCTCTTGCGCCTGGGAGAAACAACCGGGCTCCCTGACATCTCTTCAGACCTGTCTTTTTTATCCGTAGAGCGGGACCCTTTTGTATTTTATATTGCCAATCTTTCCTGTTTATTTCCCAATCCCATCAGGCGCCTGTTCCTGCGTAGTCCACTGTGTATCTATTATTTCTACGCTCCTACCTATAATGATGCCTTGCTACTGGAGTACCTGGTACTCAGGCGTCAAATGGGGACGCCCGGCGACGGCCCAGCTAAATAGCGCACTGGGTGGTCGTAGCGCGGGCGCCCCCGCCGCCGGGGATCGTCCGACTCAGCCCCCTAATTGGAGCGCCGTCATCGATATAGATCCCATGACCGTCCGTTCATTAAAAAAAGACAGGGGTTCTTTTTCTTCCTTCAGACCCAGGACATAGAGCAGCGGCAGGTAATGTTCGGGAGTTGGAATGGCCAGCTTTACGGCAGGGCCCAGGGAGTCATACCGCGTCAGGGGAGCAAAGTCCCCGCTGTTAATAATGGTTTTGAACCGGTCTCCCGCCTCCTGCGCCCAATCGAATCCCCCGTCCGGCATCTGCCAATTCATCATACGCAGGTTGTGCACCATGTTGCCGCTTCCGATAATGAGTACTCCTTTGCGTCGTAAAGCCATCAGTTCCCTACCGAGCTCAAAGTGCCAGGCAGGCGGCTGGGTATGGTCGATACTGAGTTGCAAAACCGGAATATTGGCTTCGGGGTACATGTGCCTGACTACCGTCCAGGTGCCGTGGTCCAGTCCCCAGTCGTGGTCCAGTAGCGGATGGGCGGCGGGGATGAGGCTGGCCGTTTGAGCCGCCAGCTCCGGATTTCCCCGGGCAGGATAGTTCACTTCAAAAAGGGCAGGGGGGAAACCATAAAAATCGTGAATGGTAGGAGGAGCGTCCATAGCGGTAATGCGGGTGCCCCTGGTAAACCAGTGCGCCGATACGCAGAGGACGGCCTTTGGGAGGGGGATCTCCTGCCCTTTCTTTTTCCAGCTTTCACTGAATATATTGTCTTCAATTCCATTCATGGGCGATCCGTGCCCGATGAACAGTACCGGCATAGGTGTTGGCTGATCTTCCAGCCGGTCGGTGAACGACCTGAATGCGGAAAGAGATGTCATTGTCATACGTATAAAGATACGCTTTTCAGGATCATTTTAATGTTCAAACATTGAATGGCAGCGGTGACCATTCTCTCAATCGGCGCATTCCTTTATTTTTCATATTTTGTACACTTTAATACCCCCTTTTTCATGGCTGCTCCCCCTAAATCTGCTGCAATAGGGTTCATTTTTGTTACATTACTCATTGATACTATTGGCTTTGGCCTGGTTATCCCTGTTTTCCCGAAGCTGGTCCAGCAGCTGGCGCACGCGGACCTGAGCGTGGCCGCCCAATATGGAGGCTGGCTGGTCACCTGTTATGCCATTATGCAGTTCTTGTTTGCGCCCGTACTGGGCAACCTGAGCGACCGTTTCGGACGCAGACCCGTCCTCTTGTTCTCCCTGCTGGGATTCGGCCTGGATTACGCTTTCCAGGGTTTCGCGCCGACGATCGGGTGGCTTTTTGTCGGAAGGGCGATTGCCGGTGTCACGGGCGCCAGTTTCACTACCGCGTCCGCCTATATCGCCGATATCAGTACTCCAGAAAACAGGGCCCAGAACTTTGGGCTGATCGGCGTAGCCTTCGGGGTGGGCTTTATTGCAGGTCCTGCATTGGGAGGGCTATTGGGAGGCTTTGGGCTCCGGATTCCCTTTTTTGCGGCTGCCGGGTTCAGCCTGCTGAATGCGCTTTTCGGGTATTTCGTGCTCCCCGAATCCCTGTCCCTGGAAAAGAGGCGAAAATTCGATTGGAAAAGGGCCAATCCCCTGGGAGCCATCCTCAACTTCAGGAAGTATCCCGCCCTGACCGGGTTGTTCGTTTCGGTGATTTTTATCTATACCGCCGCCCATGCGGTGCAGACCACCTGGACCTATTATAATATGGAGAAATTCAAGTGGAGTACGGGGATGGTGGGATATTCCCTGGCCTTTGTCGGGTTAATGGTCGCCTTGGTGCAGGGCCTGCTGATCCGCCCGGTCATCCCGTGGCTGGGCCCCAAAAAGAGCGTCTATATAGGATTGCTGTTTTATGTCCTCGGCTATGTCCTGTTTGCCTTTGCGAACCAGGGATGGCTGATGTTCCTGTTCCTTGTGCCTTATTGTCTGGGGGGCATCTCGGGTCCCAGCCTCCAAAGCCTATTATCGGGGCATGTTCCCCCGGACGAACAGGGGGAATTACAGGGCCTGCTGACCAGCCTCATGAGCGCGACTTCCATTTTCGGGCCCCTGCTCATGACGGGCCTTTTTGCCTATTATACCCGCCCGAGGGGACATATTTACTTCCCGGGCGCCCCTTTTCTGGCCGGTGCGTTCTTTATTGGGTGCAGTGTTGTCATTGCCTACCTGACTTTACGGAAAGAAAAAGACCCTCTTGTCAGCCAGGCGCCTCCCCCGGAACAGGTATCCGGCCCTCTTTAGGTCTTATGCTGACATTTTTGCATCTATACCCGCCTTGGCATAATGATTGAAGTTTGAAAGGAAATTACATTCAAAAGGAGATTTATATATGGGTAAGATTATTGGTATAGACCTGGGAACGACCAACAGTTGCGTTTCTGTTATGGAAGGCAACGAGCCGGTAGTCATTGCAAATGACGAAGGACGCCGTACAACCCCGTCGGTGGTGGCATTCTTGAAGAACGGGGAAAGGAAAGTGGGAGACCCGGCCAAGCGCCAGGCCATCACTAACCCTGTAAATACCATCCAGTCCGTAAAACGCTTCATGGGTAGACATTACCAGGAAGTAACCGACGAAATCAAGCACGTTAGCTATAAGGTGGTGCAGGGCGATAACAATACCGTGCGTATTGATATTGACGGCCGTCTGTATACCCCGCAGGAAATTTCAGCAATGATCCTGCAAAAAATGAAAAAGACGGCGGAAGATTACCTGGGCCAGGAAGTCACTGAAGCGGTGATCACTGTACCGGCGTATTTCAATGATGCACAGCGTCAGGCTACCAAGGAAGCCGGAGAGATTGCGGGCCTGACCGTCCGTCGTATCATCAACGAGCCTACTGCAGCGGCACTCGCCTATGGCATGGATAAGAAGCACCAGGATATGAAGATCGCAGTGTTCGACCTCGGCGGTGGTACTTTCGATATCTCCGTTCTGGAACTCGGCGAAGGCGTATTTGAAGTGAAATCCACCAACGGGGACACACACCTGGGCGGAGATGACTTTGATAAGGTGATTATGGATTGGCTGGCCGATAGCTTCAAGTCAGAAGAAGCCGTGGACCTGCGCAAGGACCCTATGGCCTGGCAGCGTTTGAAAGAAGCTTCTGAAAAGGCAAAGGTAGAACTGTCTTCCTCTTCGGAAACGGAGATTAACCTGCCTTATATCACCGCAGTGGATGGCGCCCCTAAACACCTGGTAAAGAAATTGACCAGGGCTAAGTTTGAACAATTGGCCGATTCTTTGTTTGAGCGTTGCCTCAAGCCTTGTGAACAAGCATTAAAAGACGCCGGATATAACAATTCCAATATTGATGAAGTCATTTTAGTAGGCGGTTCTACCCGTATTCCTAAAGTGCAGGAAATTGTAGAAAAATTCTTTGGCAGGAAGCCCAATAAGGGAGTTAACCCTGATGAAGTAGTGGCGGTGGGCGCATCCATTCAGGGTGGCGTACTGACAGGAGAAGTAAAAGATGTATTGCTGCTCGACGTTACCCCGCTCAGCCTGGGTATCGAAACAATGGGTGGTGTAATGACTACTTTGATTCCTTCCAATACGACTATCCCGACCAAGAAATCGGAAAGCTTCTCTACGGCTTCCGATAACCAGCCAGGGGTACAGATCCACATTCTGCAGGGAGAACGTTCCTTGTCCAAGGATAACAAGAGCCTCGGTATGTTTAACCTGGATGGTCTTCCACCGGCTCCCCGGGGCGTTCCCCAGATTGAAGTCACCTTTGATATTGATGCCAATGGGATCCTTCATGTGAGCGCAAAAGACAAGGGCACCGGTAAGGAACAGAAGATCCGTATTGAAGCCGGTAGCGGTCTGAGCAAGGAAGAAGTGGAAAAGATGAAGGCCGAAGCCAAAGCCAATGAAGCCACCGACAAGGCGGCTAAGGAAAAAATCGAAAAGATCAACCAGGCCGATAGCCTGATCTTCCAGACTGAAAAGCAACTGAAAGAATTCGGAGAAAAGATTCCGGCGGACAAGAAAGGACCGATTGAAAGCGCCTTGAACCGTTTGAGGGAAGCGCATAAATCCCAGGATATTGCAGCGATAGATGCGGCAACGACTGAGATGAACAATGCCTGGACCGCCGCTTCCGAAGAGATCTATAAAGCCCAGGCAGGGGGTGCACAACCCGGTGGAGAAGCCCATGAAGGCCCCCATCCTGAAGGTGCCGAAGCTGCACAGGGAGATACCGTCACAGACGCGGAATATGAAGAAGTGAAATAAAGGCTGGAATAACAGTATAAGAAAGAGGGACCTGCGATTGCGGGTCCCTCTTTTGTTTTGGGCCATAGGCTGCTTCGCCAATTTAGCCCTATGGCCCAAAACCATTTTTATGTCTGGCCCTTCGGGCGAGGGCCTTCGGCCCTCCTGTTTTGGGCCATAGGACAAGGCCTGCATTGTTTTATACCGCCGCCTCCGGAAGGGCCTTAAAGTCTTTTTTTGTCTGTATCTGATATACCATAAACAGCCATAGAAGGGTGCATGGCAACGCCTTTAAGATATGGGCCACCATAAAATGGATGACAGGCTTGGGCGTAGGGTCCACCGGGAAGACGGACACCACTATCACAAACAACAGCATCGACCAGGCCAGCCATTTCTGCCTGGGCTGCAATACATACCAAATGCCGACGCCGATCATGGCAATGCAATAACTGAAGTCTTCTGCGTCGTGATTCACCAAAACAACGCACAGGAGCAGGGACGCCATGAAATAAAGGCGGTATTCCAACAGGGGGAATAATTTGTACCGGATATACTGGCTCATAAAGATGCCAATGCAGCCTATCTGTATAGCTAATTTCCAGAAATGGGTGATCCCGAAGTTTTTTGTCACGAGCCCGACGATGGAAATACCGAAACGGTTCTCATGGTCCTCCTGGAGTATCCTTTGCCAGTTATGGTATTGCCAGATAAGATCGTCCCATGTAATGAAGCAGAGCGGAAGCAGGAAGAGGCCGATCATGCAAAGGATAAAATAGCCGATGAAACGCCCTTTTCCAGGATATAATAGGAACAGCGCGCATCCGGCTATGGGGAAAACCTTGATATAGGTGGCGATCGCAATGAAGAGCGCCGCCCAAAAGAGCTGCTTCCGTTCAAAGGCCGCGTAACTGAGCACCAGTAAGGCGGATATGATGGTGTTGGCCTGGGTTCCCTGCAGGCAGGTCAGGCATTCTATAAACACAAACCAGCAAATGATGCTTTTCTTTTCCGTTTCCAAGGGCAATCTGTAAATGGCCACCGGAATGATCATCATACATAGGTTGTTCCAGAGGAAATAGGAAAAGTAATAAGGCAGCACGGAAAACGGGGCAAAGAAAACGGCAAATGTCGGACTGTACTTGAACAGATCCCGGTATTGCGAGAGGTAATACAGATAAAGGTTCTGATGGTTCAGCAGGTGGGGGAAAGCATACCGGTAAATATCGAATATGTTGATCCTGTCCGCCCAGACAGACTGGGCACTAATGATATTAATGCCAATCAGGAAAAGGATATAGACGTTCCTCGGCCTGAGAAAAAATGACTGATAGCGTTTTAAAGTATCCACTGGGTTTAGGGTTGCTAAGGGGTTAAAGTTGAGGCAAACATATTTTAAATTTCAAATACGCATACTATTTTTTACAACCGGCCGGCAAGTAACACAAAAAGCAGACCTTGGGGTCCGCTTTTTACAAATAATATACCTTAAAGGGGATACTTATATAATATCCAATGCCTTTACGAGGAAATAGCAGTAGAATGGCAACAAATAAACGCAAGAAAAGCCTTGCTCCATTGCCAGGTAAATGAAAAGAGGGGTGCACACAATAGATAAGACCCACCAAATGAGTGTAGATGATTTTTCCTTTGTTTCCATTGTAATCTGGTTTTGTCGGCACGAAGATACTGGACTCTCCCCTGTTTTCCTTATTTTTCCACTTTAAAAAAAGTCTCACTGCCGATGCAAGTGCATTTTTATATACGTTTTCATACGCATTTCGGACAATCCCTATTACTCACCGGCAATCATCCTTCACTTGGCGCTGACGATCTTTCGGGCGCCTTATCCATGAACTACTTAAACGAGCAGTTCTGGCACGTTTCTATAGAAGTAAAAGCCCTGGACGAGCCGATCGTCTATAAATATATGGTCCTGGGGACGGACGGTGTGGTTACGGAGGAATGGGGGAATGACAAGGTGCTGGACCATGCTTCCAGGACAGTCAGCGAGATCGTATTGATAGATACCTGGGATTTTGCAGGCGAATACGAAAATGCATTTTATACACAGCCTTTTCAGCAAACACTGCTACTGGAAACCAAAGGGACCAGCCGTAAGATAAAATGGCCCGATTCCTATACCCACGAATTCCGGATAAAAGCCCCCCTGTTAAAGGCAAATGAAGTCCTTTGCCTCGTAGGGAGCAGCCCGGGAGCAGGTTCCTGGGTAACGAGCGACCCCATACTGGGAAAAAGGGAAAATAATTGGTGGGTATTCCGCCTGGACCTTTCCGCAGACACTTTTCCCCTGGCTTACAAATACGGGTCCTATGACCTGGAGAACAGTCACTTCATTGAGTATGAAGGGGGAGATAACCGGTTGTTGTATGAAGCCAGCGGTACGGATAAGATCAAGATATTGCACGACGGATTTGTCCGTTTCCCCAATAATAGCTGGAAAGGGGCAGGCGTAGCCATTCCCGTGTTCAGCCTGCGGAGTAATGACAGCTTCGGGGTAGGGGAATTTACCGACATTGCGCTCCTGGTGGATTGGGCAAAGGCCACAGGGTTAAGGCTCATCCAGTTATTGCCCGCCAACGACACCAGCGCTACCCACAGTTGGGCCGATTCCTATCCCTATTCTGCCATATCCGCTTTTGCGCTGCATCCGATATACCTTAACCTCAGCCGGGTAGCAGGCAAGGTATATGCAGGCCTGCTCAAACCCATGCGCAAGAAGCAAAAGGAGTTGAATGACCTGCCCGACCTGGACTACGACCAGGTAATGCATGTGAAGCTTCAGCTGCTCAGAAAGATCTACGAAGGAGAACAGGGTAAGTTTGAATCCGATCCTGACTACCAGCTCTATTTTGAGAAGAACAGGCACTGGCTCATCCCTTATGCAGCATTTTGTTATTTAAGGGATACTTATGGCACTGCTGATTTTTATAACTGGAAGGAACACGCCTCCTATGATAAGGCCGCCATTCAGCAATTTGTAGCCCAGGGACAGCCACATTATGCAGAAATAGCCTTTCATTATTTCCTCCAATTCCATTTACACCTCCAACTGACGGAGGCGGTCCACTACGCCCATCAACAGGGGGTTATCCTCAAAGGAGACATACCTATCGGCATTTACCGTTATAGTTGCGACGCCTGGGAAGCGCCCGGTCTTTATAACATGGAAATACAGTCCGGAGCACCGCCCGATGCTTTTGCGGTGAAAGGGCAGAACTGGGGTTTTCCTACTTATAACTGGAAACGAATGCAGGAGGATGGGTATGAATGGTGGAAGAATCGCTTCGAGCAGATGAGCCACTATTTCGACGCCTTCCGGATCGATCATATATTGGGGTTTTTCAGGATATGGAGCATACCAATGCATGCGGTAGAAGGAATATTGGGCCGTTTTGTGCCGGCCCTGCCCGTGCATATCAACGAGTTTGCCCAATTGGGTGTTTCGTTTTTGCCTTCCAGGTTCTGCCTTCCCTATATCTCTGAAGAAGTCCTTTGGGAATTATTCGGTTCCAATAAGGATTATTTCCACGAATACCTCCATCCCGAAGCAAACGGGTATTATAGCCTTCGTCCGGAATTTGCCACCCAGCGCCAGGTGGAGCAGCACTTTGCCAATGCCATCGCCAATGAGAACACCGCTTTTCTCCGCCAGGGTTTGTATGACCTGATCAGCAATGTCATCCTGTTTGAAGAGGAAGGATCGGGCTTCACCCGTTTCCACTTCCGGTTTGGCATGGATCAGACTATTTCTTACCGGCACCTGGATGATTATACTAAGGGAAAATTGTGGGATCTATATGTAGACTACTATTTCAGGAGGCAGGACGATTTCTGGGGAAGGGAAGGAATGGAAAAACTACCGGCCCTGAAAAGATCGACCAATATGCTGGTATGCGGAGAAGATCTGGGGCTGGTTCCGCATTGCGTGCCTGAAGTCATGCGCGTACTAGGCATCCTGAGCCTGGAAGTCCAGCGCATGCCTAAACAATTGGGCGCCGAATTCTTTCATCCCTCAGAGGCCCCTTACCTTTCGGTCGTCACGCCATCCACACATGATATGAGTACGATCAGGGGATGGTGGGAAGAAGACAGGGCAAAGACCCAGCGCTTCTACAATACCATCCTGGGCCTGCCGGGAGGAGCACCCTATTTCTGTGAACCGGAGATCAATCGGATGATCGTGGAGCAGCACCTCCATTCACCGGCTATGTGGAGCATCTTCCAATTGCAGGATATATTGGGCAGCGATGGCGCTTTGCGCCGGGAAAGCCCCCAGGCGGAACGCATTAATATCCCGGCCAACCCCAAACATTACTGGCGCTACCGGATGAATTTAACCTTAGAACAACTGCTGGGAAAAAATGGCTTTAATACAGCCCTGAGAAACAGTGTGGCCCGATCGGGAAGAATATGAAGGTCCGTTCAACTATATCCAATCTGCCTTTCCGGTATCCTTTTACGATCTCCAAGGGGACCAAGACTCATCAGCCTTCGTTGGTGGTAGCATTGGAGTTCCTGGGACATGTAGGATACGGGGAAGCGCCCGCCATTAGCTATTATAATATCACCGCTGAAAAAATGCAGGCCGATCTTCTGTTCAAGAAGATGTTTGTGGAGAAATTCGCCTTTACGGACCCTGAAAGATACTGGCACTACCTGCACCACCTCCTTCCTGCCAATCCATTCCTGGTCTGCGCGTTGGACATCGCCGCCTGGGATCTTTTTGGGAAGCTGAAGCGCCGGTCGTTGTACGAACTCTGGAAGCTGGATCCGGCAAAAACGCCCCCCACTGATTATACGATAGGAATAGATACGGTGGATAATATGGTGGCCAAATTGCAAGCCAACCCCTGGCCCCTCTACAAGATCAAATTAGGCGCACCGGATGATATAGACATTATAAAAACCCTGCGCGGGCATACCGGGGCCCCTTTCAGGGTGGATGCCAATGCCGCCTGGACGGTGGAGGAAGCGATGGAAAAGATCCCCCTGTTAGCGCAATACGGAGTGGAATTGGTGGAGCAGCCCCTGGCAAAAGACGATTGGGAAGGCATGAAGAAATTGTACGAATGGTCCCCTTTGCCGTTAATAGCCGATGAGAGCTGCGTGTCCGAACATGAAGTAGAAAAGTGCGCCGGTCATTTCCATGGGATCAATATCAAACTGACCAAGTGCAGCGGGATTACGCCGGCCAGAAGGATGGTCCAAAAAGCCCGTTCCCTGGGCCTTACTATTATGGGCGGCTCCATGAACGAGACATCTATCGGGACGGCCGCACTGGCAGCGCTCGGGCCTTTATTCGACTATGCCGACTTCGATGGTCCTCTATTGTTGGATGGGGATTGCGCGGAGGGGCTGGCATTTGTGGATGGAAGAGTAATACCGTCCGGGGAGCCCGGGTTGGGCATCCGGATCGACGAAAGCCTAGTCTTTTTTTAACTCCCACACCAGCGCGCTGGCGCCCAGGATAGCGGCGTCCGCCTCCTTGAGTTCGCTGAAAACCAGCCTGACCTTGTTCTGAAAAATGGGCAACAGGTTTTTCTCCATGCTGGCTTTGGTCGGTTTCAGCAGTAAGTCGCCGGCTTTGGTGAGGCCGCCGAAAAGGATGATGGCTTCCGGAGAAGAGAACATGACAAAATTGGCCAGCGACATGCCCAATATTTCCCCGGTATAGCGATAGACTTCATTGGCAATTTCATCCCCTTTCATGGCGCATTCAAAAACAATGCGACTGTCAATCTCTTCCTTGGGGAAGGCGCGAAGAAGCGATTCCTGCGCGGAATTCTTATCCAGAAATTCTATAGCTGTTCTGACAACGCCCGTGGCGGAAGCATAGGCTTCCAGGGATCCGTGCGCCCCGGTGCCGGGATGGAAACGTCCGCCTGGAATGATAATGGTGTGGCCCAATTCCCCGGCAAACCCGTCGTGTCCGTAAATGAGCTGCCCGTTGGCGACAATGCCACTACCCACACCGGTACCCAGTGTGATCATGATAAAATCTTTTATGCCTTTGGCAACGCCGTACATCATTTCTCCCACCGCTGCTGCATTGGCGTCGTTGGTCAGGGCTGTCGGCAGTCCAAACTTTTTCTGCATGATATCCGCCAGGGGGATGATGCCCGTCCATCTCAGATTAGGCGCGTATTCAATGGTGCCGTTATAGTAATTCCCGTTGGGGGCGCCTACCCCTATACCCCTTACGTTCTGTACGCCTCCGATATGCTCAATCGCCGGGAGCAGCGCTTCGTGCAGTTCTTCAATATATTCGGTAATGTCATCGTGCTTGCGGGTAGAAATGGCGCCCCTGTACCGGATATCACCCCTATGGTCTACCATGCCAAAAACAGTGTTGGTTCCACCTATATCTATTCCGATGGCGTAATCTTTTCTACCTTTTGTTTGCATAATGAATGAGGCCGTTTAAACTTTAGAGCTTAATGATTGCATTGAATGGTTGCCGGAAATTACCCCTTTTTTTAACCCGAGTTGCTAAAACGTTTAAATTTCACTGCTAAATGATAAAAAAAGGCTACGTATCAAAATAGTACATAAATTGTTATGCTTTCGCCCGGCAAGTTATGGATTTTTAGTGGCGGTCGAACTTTGCGGGCAACTGATTTTGTAATTTATTAGATCCGGTTTTCATGGAAATAATACACGTTAGTGCGGAATGTTATCCAGTCGCCAAGGTAGGCGGGCTGGGAGATGTAGTAGGCGCACTTCCAAAATACCAGCAACTGTTAGGGCATGTGGCCAAGGTCGTTCTCCCGATGTATCGCACTGCGTATCTGTATGCACACGATTGGGAGACGGTGCATAAAGGCAGGACTCATATGGGGAACTGGTGGTTTGATTATACGGTGATCAAGGAAACGACCAGCGAGCTTGGCTTTGATCTGTACCTGATCGATATTTACGGGCTGCTGGACAGGGAAGGGGTATACGGGTATAGTGACGATACCGAGCGCTTCACGGCTTTTCAGATCGCTTTCGTGGATTGGATTTCCCAGTGGAATCACCGGCCATCAGTGGTACACGTCCATGATCATCAGGCCGCACTGATTCCTTTCATCATGCAGTACTCTGCTGACTACGGTCATTTAAAAAACGTCCCCACGGTACTTACCATTCATAACGCCCAGTACCAGGGCTGGATGGGATGGGATAAAAATCATTACCTGCCCCGTTATGACGCGTGGAAAGCGGGGTTGCTGGAATGGAAAAATACCATTAATCCCCTGGCCTCCGCCATTCGTTGTGCGTGGAAGGTGACCACGGTCAGCCCCAGCTACATGGAAGAGTTGCGCTATGCGGCTAATGGCCTGGAGGCGCTCTTCGAATATGAAAAAGGAAAGTGTTCCGGCATATTGAACGGAATAGATGCACAGGTATGGAACCCAGAAACGGATACCTACCTAGCCGCCAACTTCGATCATACAACAGTGGCAAGTGGTAAGCTGGCCAACAAAAAGGAGCTATGTAAACGATTTCGACTAGACGTGGCAAAGCCCTTGTTTGTATTCATTGGACGATTTGTAGGGGAAAAAGCGGCTGACCTTTTGCCTACGGTGGTAGGGGATGCCTTTCATTATATCGGCCGGGAAATGAGTTTTCTCATATTGGGCAGCGGAAATCGGGCAGTGGAGAGTCATTTAGCCTCCCTCGAAGGTATTGTTCAGGAGGATTACCGTGCCTACATCGGGTACAATGAGCAATTGAGCCACCAGATGTATGCGGGAGCCGATTTTCTGCTGATGCCTTCCAGGGTGGAACCCTGTGGGTTGAACCAGATGTATGCATTGCGATACGGAACGGTCCCGGTTGTGCGTGATACGGGGGGGCTTCATGACACCGTTGTTGATTACGCAGATTGGCAGGGATTTGGCATACGTTTTCAGGATGCGACAGTGGGAGAGATCAGTCATGCCATTTACCGGGCCCTGGAATTATACGGGGACGAGCGCTTTCCTGCCATCAGGGAGCGGATCATGCAGATCGATCATTCCTGGGAGAGCAGTGCGGAACAATACCTTGCTTTGTATCCTTCTCATTAAATCGGGATACCTAAAAATAGGTATTGCTGATTTTTTTCAACAATTTCCCGTCTTAGCTTGTTACCTTTCCTCCATATCCTACGTAAAGCTTGCTATCGTGCTGAATCTGAATACTCATCAATTATCATAATGCTATGTTTAATATTGCCAAGTCGGTTATTGCCGTTATTTTAGGAGGAGGCGCAGGGACGCGTCTTTATCCGCTTACTTCCAGTCGTTCAAAGCCCGCCGTTCCTATTGCCGGTAAATACCGCCTGGTGGATATTCCCATATCAAACTGTATCAATTCGGATATCAGTAGGATTTTCGTTCTTACGCAGTTCAATTCTGCCTCGTTGAACAAGCATATCAAGAATACGTATCATTTCAGTGTGTTCAACAATTCGTTCGTGGACATCCTGGCCGCGGAGCAGACGCCGGACAACCGTTCCTGGTACCAGGGAACCGCTGACGCGGTTCGTCAATCCCTGCGCCATCTGCAACAACATGATTTTGAATACGTCCTGATCCTGTCGGGGGATCAATTGTACCAGATGGATTTCGAGGAAATGCTGAAACACCACCTCGAAAGAGGAGCGGATATCTCCATTGCTACTATCCCCGTGGCAGAACGGGAAGCGACGGATTTCGGGATTATGAAGACCAACGAAGAGCAACACATTACTTCATTCATTGAAAAGCCTAAAAAGGAGCTGTTACCTGATTGGGTGAGTGACACGGGCGCTGAGATGGCCGCAGACGGTAGGGTGTACCTGGCTTCCATGGGGATCTATATCTTCAACCGGAAGCTGCTCTTCGACCTGCTCCTGGAAGACGGCGTGGAGACTACGGATTTCGGGAAGGAAGTCCTTCCCAATTCCATCGGGAAGCACAAGGTGGTGAGTTATCAATATGATGGCTACTGGACGGATATCGGCCATATTTATTCCTTTTTTGAAGCCAATATCGCACTGACGGAAGACATCCCCCCGTTCAACCTGTATGATAATGTCAAAACCATCTTTAGCCGGGCCCGGATGCTCCCCCCCGCCAAGATCAGCGGAACTACCTTGGAGAAAACGCTCATTTCAGACGGTTGTATTATCAATGCTTCCCGGATCGAGCAAAGCCTGGTGGGTATCCGTACCCGGATTGGACTGGGAACCACGATCGTGAACTGCTATATCATGGGAGGAGACTTTTATGAGACCATAGAGGAGATGAAGCTCTCGGAAGAAAAGGGATTGCCTAAGATCGGTATTGGAGAGCGCTGCTATATCAAAAATACCATTATAGACAAGAACTGCCGGATAGGGAATGACGTGCGGATCAACGGAGGTCCGCACCTGAAGGATGCCGACCATGCCTTGTATACCATCAAGGACGGTATTGTGGTGATCAAAAAGGGAAGTATTCTCCCCGACGGGTTCGTGGTTTAGTGTATCTTTTACACACTTGAAAGCTTTTTACCTTACTTTAGACCTTGAAGATTCAAGGTCTTTTTTTATTAACGATTTCTTGTCTATATGGAAAGTATCTCCACGCCTGCGGGTCAGCATTCATCCCCCAAGCCCAGGCTTACCTTTTGGCAGATCTGGAATATGAGTTTCGGTTTTCTGGGTATCCAATTTGGGTTTGCCTTGCAGAACGCCAATGTGAGTCGCATTTTTCAAACATTGGGCGCTGAGATCGACCACATTTCCATCCTTTGGATCGCCGCTCCGTTCACCGGTTTGCTGGTACAGCCTATTATCGGGTTTATGAGTGACAGGACCTGGCATCCCTGGTGGGGACGGCGTCGTCCCTTCTTTTTTACCGGCGCAGTCTTGGCCTCCCTGGCGTTAATAGCCATGCCCCAATCGAGTAAATTGTGGATGGCGGCTTTGTTATTATGGATATTGGATGCGTCTATTAATATTTCCATGGAACCTTTCCGGGCTTTTGTCGGGGATAAACTGCCTTCTTCCCAACGAACCGGAGGCTTTGCCATGCAAACCTTCTTTATAGGGGTCGGGGCCGTGGTCGCTTCGCTCCTGCCTTATCTTTTTACCAATGTATTCCATATTCCCAATACCGCCCCGAAGGGGGTTATACCCGAGTCGGTTCGTTATTCCTTTTACATAGGCGGAGCGGTTTACATTATCGCCGTGATGTGGACGGTTTTTACGACCAAAGAATTCCCTCCCGAGAATATGGATACCTGGGAGGAAGAGAAGCTCCGGACGAAAGGACTGTGGCGGGGGATCATTGAGATTGGAAAGGGGTTTGGAAAAATGCCGCCCACCATGGTGCAACTGGCCCTGGTGCAGTTTTTTACCTGGATCGCCTTTTTTTCCATGTGGATCTACACTTCCGCCGGGGTCGCACAGAATGCTTACGGGACGACCGATACAACGGCCAAGGCTTTCCAGGATGCGGGAGACTGGGTAGGCGTCATGTTTATGGTCTATAACGGGGTGAGCGCCCTGATGGCGTTTGTGCTGCCGCTGATCGCTCAAAGGCTTGGGCGCACTTACACTCACATGATCTGTCTCTTTATCGGGGGCGCTTCCCTGGTATCGGTATTATTCATTCATGACCCCTGGCTGCTCTTGGCGCCCATGGTGGGCGTGGGGCTGGCGTGGGCATCCACCCTGACGATGCCATATGCGATCCTGGCAGGCGCCTTGCCGGCGCATAAGATGGGATTCTATATGGGCGTATTTAACTTCTTTGTCGTGATTCCCCAGATCCTGGCGGCCTGGTTACTTGGATACGTTGTAAAGTACTTGTTTCACAACGAGAGCATTTATGCCCTTGTCGTAGGAGGGGTATCGATGATGATGGCAGCTTTGCTCAACGTGGTCGTGAGGGATAGGGATGATATTAAGTCAATGAAATAAATGAGAATGATGAGACGTCTTTTAATGATCCTCGCTTTTCCGCTCGCTTCACTGCACGCGCAGGTGAAAGTGAATCCCCTCAACTGGTGGACAGGCATGCAGGATCCAGACTTGCAATTGATGTTGTATGCGCCGGGCATTGGAAAGACGACGCCGACGCTAAGGACTTACGCGGGTGTAAGTATAACGGCTGTTCACCCGGTGGAGAACAGCAATTACCTTTTTGTAGACCTGGTGATCCAGGGAACGGCTGTCCCGGGTATGCTTCATTTTGATCTGCAGGGGAAGAAAAAACAATACCATCTCGATTTTGAATTGAAACAAAAGAGTGCCGGGGACGGTATCTCAAGGGCGCAGGGAGTGACGGATAAGGACCTGGTTTATCTTCTGATGCCGGACCGTTTTGCCAACGGGGATACCGGGAACGACGTGGTGTCGGGCATGCGAGATACCCTCGTCAATAAGGATTCGCTCGGATGGAGACACGGGGGAGACCTGAAAGGCGTGGAAGAGCACCTGGATTACCTGAAGGATCTGGGAGTAACTACCGTGTGGATGACACCGGTCATCGAGAATGATATGCCCTTGGGTGGTGGAAAAAGGCGGTCTTCCAGCTATCACGGATACGCCTTCACAGACCAGTACCAGGTGGACCGGCGCTTTGGGGGGAACGGGGCTTATACATCGCTGTGTGAGGCGGCGCACCACAAAGGAATGAAAGTGATCCAGGACGCCGTATATAATCATGTAGGTTCCTATCATTGGACGGTGTTGGATCTGCCCATGAAGGACTGGTTGAATCAATGGCCTGTGTATACCAATACAACCTATAAAGTGCAACCGCTGGTTGACCCTTATTCGGCTGATATAGATCGCAGGAAAACGGTGGATGGATGGTTTGTTCCTGCCATGCCTGACCTGAACCAGAAAAACCCTTACGTCCGTCATTACCTGACCGAATATGCTATATGGGCTACCGAATATTTTGGAGTGGATGGCTGGAGGGTGGATACCTGGTTTTACAGCGACAAGGATTTCTTAAACAGCATTAACGCCGCCCTGGTCAGGGAGTTTCCAAAGATCACGATGTATGGGGAAGTGTGGGTAGGAACGGTGGCGGAGGCTGCGTATTTTTGTCAGAATAACCTGAACATCCCCTACAAAGCAAACCTGCCCGGGGTCGTCGATTTCAATGTCTGTTTTGCCATGCAGGACGGGGTGAAAACCGATAACGGCGCGGAAAAGCTCTATGAGACTTTGGCCCAGGATTTCCTGTACAAAAATCCGTACCGGAACTGTATCATGCTGGACAACCACGACATGGACCGTTTCTTTTCTGTGGCCGGTGAAGACTACGATAAATACAAAATGGGGATGGCCTGGCTGCTCACCCTGCGTGGGATCCCTCAGCTGTACTATGGGGATGAGATATTGATGAAAAATACCACGAGCCCTACGGATGGGATGGTCCGCTTCAATTTCCCCGGGGGCTGGCCGGGAGATACCGTCAATAAATTCACGGATGCCGGGAGAACAGAGTTGGAAAAGGACGCCTTTCATTATGTAAGGACCCTGGCGCACTTCCGGCAAACTTCTTCGGCGCTGACGACGGGCAAGCTCATGCAATACCAACCTGAAAATCAGGTGTACGTCTACTTTCGCTACGACGACCGGCAGACCGTGATGGTCGTGGCCAATACGGGAGACAAGCCAACTTCTCTTTCCATGGACCGGTTTTCGGAAAGGGCGCACGCCTTTCAGCACGGACGAAATGTATTGACGGGCGTCATCGTTTCTTTGGATGGGCTTCAAGCGGAAGCGCACCAGACCGTCGTCCTGGAGCTCATGCCCTAGGGTTCATGTGGCCCCGGCGGCTCAGGCCATAAGCCCCACCACCGCGCCGATAATGATGATGGCTGGGTGTTTCAGTTCACCGGCTTCGGCCATGCGGACCAAATCCCTGGCTGATCCCTTCGCCTTTTTGCGGTGGGCAAGCGATGCATGCTGTATAATGGCGGCGGGCATGTCCCCCTTTCCGCAGTCCTCGTACACCTGGGCAATAGCCTCCAGCTTTTTCATGCCCATGTAAATGACGACGGTGGCTTTGCTTTCCATGGCCAATTTCAGGTCGTGGGACAGGGTTCCGTCCTTTTTGGTCCCCGTGACGAACCAAACACTTTCACTCAAGGTGCGATGGGTCAGTGTAATGTCGTCAAAGCCGGCTGCCTGCATGCTGGTGATTCCGGGAATATAGGTGGCGGTAATACCCTGTTCCCTCGCAAAAATGATCTCTTCCATTCCCCTTCCGAAAATGAAGGGATCCCCGCCTTTCAGCCGGACGACACAACCTTTTTGGCTGGCCTTCTCCAGGATCAGTCGGTGGATTTCTTCCTGGGGGGTGTATTCCCCATAGGGTTGTTTACCCACATATATTTTTTCACTGCCTTCGGGCGCGTAAGCCAGCAGCTCCCTGTTGATCAGGTTGTCATACATCACAACGGCCGCTCTTTCCAATGCCTTGATGGCTTTAAGGGTAATTAACTCCGGATCGCCGGGCCCGGCCCCTACGACGATCAATTCGGGGGCAGGTTGAATGGGCTTCATATATTATAAATTAGTTAATGTAACACTTCCTTCCGGCAAATCGCTTCACCTATTCGCTAAAGGTAAGGTACAAAAGTATGACTAACTGCCCCCGGCCTCCCTGGTTAATTGCCCCAGTCGGGCAGGTTCCAGGATTTGGATGTCTTTACCGGAGATACTGATCAGGTCATCCCTCAGCAGTTCATTCATGATCCGGAAGATCGTTTCGTAGGTGGTGCCGGTAAAAGAAGCCAGGTCCTGTCTGCTCAGCGTGAAGTTGATGTTTCCTTCCTCCGTGTAGCCAAATTTATCCTGGAAAGCCAGGAGCGCGTGAGCGACCCTGCCTTTGACTTGCATATGCGCCAGGTTCCGCATTTTTCTTTCCGATTCCTGGAGCTCATCTGCAAAGAATTGCAGGAGCTGGTAAATAAAAGGATAATTCATTCGCAGGGAAGCCTGGAAAAAATCAAGGTCAATATAGCAGACGGTTACGGGCTCTGTGGCGGTGGCGGAAATAGGATAGTTGGGTTCTTTGCCGAGCCCACGGTGTCCCAGCACCTCACCCCGGGTGGCAAACCTGAGAATGAGTTCTTTATCCTGATCCCATCTTTTATGGACTTTAACGACGCCGGTATAGACAAAATACATTCCCGTTACCGGGTCCCCCTCCTTGAAAAGGGTTTCCCCTTTTCTAAAGTGGAAATTTTTCCGGTGGACGGCAATGGCGGGGTTCCATTCTTCCAGGCACATTTTACACAGAAAGCAACTGCGGAGGTCACATGTATTTTTGGGCTTCTTCATTCGGGAATGTTTCTAAAAGGGCATTAGGCGTCTCCAAATATATTAATTATATTATTATATAATAAAAATATGAAGAGTGGTTCATAAACGAGGTGAAGATCCCTGTATCTATGGCTTAAGCAAAGTCCAGTGATGGATTATAGAGGGTAATGTCTGCGCAGTCTTATATGTGTAATTAACTTAATTCGAATAAAATCGCCCTTGGAGCCGTAATGAATTTCGACTCGGCCGCACGGATACTATAACATGATCCGCATCAAATAAGGCTTCCCGTAATCTCCCCAGTCTTTCAGGCTTTCCTCCAGGGTGGACAGCATTTCCGCATAATTCATCTTTTTTCCCTTCTTGGGAGGCGTCAGATCTTTGGGCTCTCCCAGTGTCAGTTTGGTGGCATACCAACTCGTATGTAGTTTGGGAATGACCATGCCCAGGATCATCCCGGGTAATCCGCCAAAAGATTCCGGGCCTTCAGAAGGAGTGATCTCGTCCGTATAGAAGGCGACCACGAATACGCTGTCCAGGATCACGGTGGTGGCACGCCGGCATTCAAAGCCCGCAATCGTACGCGTGTCGTTCGTGATCCTCCACTTTACGGCACGCACGGAATCTACGAGGAGGAGGCTGGTGCCGAACATGGTTTTTTGGCTGATCTGCTGGTTAGAGGAGCGGTCGCAGTATACAATATTATTGGAGCCGGGCGCATCCCACATCCGGATATTATCCGGGTTTTCCCGGCCTGGCTGGAATAGAGAACGGGTGGGGGTGAATGACAGATCGAAATAGGTAGTTTTATTTTCAGGCATATTCTTCCGGATCTGGTCTGCGAAATCTCCTTCCCCCTTAAATTCATTTCTCAGGTTTTCCTTTCGCTCGAATTCAATAGTCCCTGAATGGATGAATTTGACCGGGCTGCTGCTGTCCTGGGCATTGGTGATGGCAGGAAGCAGGACAATGAAGAGTAAGTATGTGATTTGGATAGGACGCATATAATGATTTGTAAAGGATTAAAAGAAGCCTTGGGAGGGTTTGCCGTTCTTCGCAAAATTCCATTGCACAGAGAACATGAAGTATCGGTGGATCGCCGTATAGGTGCTTTGAGACACCAGGTTGCTGCCGATACTGCGGTTAAAGCCGAGATTCTGGTTGAAGATGTCATTGGCGCTCAGCTTCAGTGTCAGGGCGTCGTTTTTCATGAACATCTTCGCCAGGGAAGCGTTACAAATAACCGTGTTGGTATTGGTCGTGAACAAGGGCGTTTTTTGCCGGAAGTTCATATCTGCATTTACATTAAAAAGGAACTTCAGCGGCAGGTCCTTGGTGAAGTCCGGATTCAATTCATAGTTCCAATAGGTGGTATTGTTGGACGTCTGGATGGATGACCGGCTTGCATTGTAAGTGGCATTCGCTGATAAGCTTACATCGTACACCTTTTCTTTGGATTTATCCAGTCTGTATCCCAGGCCGTAACTGCCGCTTTTTGTATCATTTTCAATCCCGTTGACAAAGTTGATACTACTGCTTTCGTTGAGATCGGCATTGAATCCCATCCGGATATCCGGCTTCTTCCATTTGAAGTTATATCCTCCGTAGAAGCCCAGGTTCTGTGTATTCCGGACGTTCACGGTTTGAGAATAGCTCTTGCCTACGGCGTCTATGGAATCCCTGGAGCTGAACGCGTTATTGACGAGGGTATAGTTCGTAGAAAGATACATGCCTCTGTCAGAGAGTATATTGTATTTGTTGAAATTGGCCGATACGCGACTGGTAAAGGAGGGTTTAAGGTCCGGATTCCCCGTCACTATATTGAGCGGATTATTGTTGGAAGCGACGGGCTGCAATTGATCCAGGCTGGGCTGGGTAGTGCTCCCGTAATAATTGAGGTGCAGGTTACACGCCTGGGAGAACTTGTAGGAAAAGGATCCTTTGGGATACCAGTTGAGGAAACTCCTTTTTTGCAGGGAGTCCTGGTATACATTGTCCTGGTGGTAATTGGTGTATCCCAGGTCCGACCCCAGGGAATAGGTATATTTTTTAGTGGCTTTCTTGAAAAAAGCGCCTCCTGCATTGGTCAGGATATTCAGGTTGTAGAAATTGCTGAAGGCAGAATCCAGGACCTGGTATTTCCCCCCGTTATCCCGGTTGTAGGCATTTTTGTCGGAAGCCCCGCTGAGGAGGTCTAAGCCATAATCCAATACCAGGTAAGTATGCGCAGACAAAGGTTCCGTATAAGTGAGCTTGGAGACCAGGGTTAAGTTCCGGGAGTAACTGGTCTTGTATTGGTCGGTAGTATCCGCGCTGGAGAAGTTTCCGGCGGTATATCCCTTGATCAAGGAATACTGATAGCCCGTGGAATTGATTTCGGTATAGTTTTCCTGGGCGTTCAGGGAGAGGGTCCGGCCCTTTTTATGGAACTTTTTCTGCCAGAGCAGGGTGCTGTTAAAGGAATTGTTCTGCCCCGAAATATCGGTATTGTTTGTGGTCTGGTTGAGCAGCACGCTGTCCCCGTTCATAGTAGTGCTGGCGTCCTGGGTATACGTGTCCTTGTGGCGCATTTTCCCCTGTACGGTGATCTTTACTTCAGAACTGGAATCAACCTGCACATCATATTTGGCGTTGATCAGGTGCTGCATATCCGTCGTGTAGGTCTTGCTAACGTCATTGGTGTTGTTGATCGTCGAGTCCGGCAATTTCAGTTGGCTGATCGTGTGGTCGGTCACGTTCACCTTTACCTGGTTGTACGTATAGTCTCCATTCACGTTGAGCTTGTCGTCATCCCATTTATTGGAATAGTGGGCCCCGAAGTTCCAGGCGGTAGGCACGCCCTCTCCGTTGTAGGTGCCGCTCCAGTTGGTGAAATCATCGCTGGCTCCGGAGAAAAAACCGATGATATCTCCTCCGTCCGTCATTGTCGTCATTCCTGAGTTGGAATAATTATTTGCGTCCTGCCAGTTCAGACCGGATTTGCCGGTATTAGCGGCGACTCCGAAAAAGGCCAGTTTCCGTTTCTTCTCAAACAGATTGATAGCGGCCGTGTTTTCATAGTAACCGTCAGTCCCAACCCCTCCGTTTAATTTTCCAAAGTATCCGTTCTTTTTCTCGTTTTTCAATTTCAGGTTAATCGTCTTTACCTGCTGACCGTCATCAATGCCTGTAAAGGTGGCCTGGTCGCTTTTTTTATCAAATACCTGCACCTTGTCCACCGCACTGGCGGAAATATTCCGGGTAGCGACGGTCGGATCGTCACTAAAAAACTCTTCCCCATCCACGAGCACTTTTTGAACGGTCTGTCCCTGGGCGGTGATCTTTCCATTTTTATCGACCTGGATGCCAGGCATCTTTTTAAGCAGGTCCTCCGCCGTCGCATTGGGTCTGACGGCAAAGCTGTCTGCTGTGTACTCTACCGTATCCCCCTTTAGGCGAATGGGGTTGACCCCCTTGATAATGACTTCTTTTAAGATCTGGCTGCGCAGGGTGAGGAAAACATTGCCCATATCGTTGGGGCCTGCCACCAGGTGTACCGAATCCCGGTAAGAAGCAAAGGCAGGATGCGATATCCAGACCAGGTAGTCTCCTGGCAAGACTTTTGGAAACAGGAAGTGGCCCTTCGCGTCAGTACGGGTAAAGGCGGCCATGGTAGAATCCAGGGGCCTCATCAGGAGAATGACGGTATTGGAAGGGATGGATTGGTTGATCGTGTCTTTTATTTCACCTCTCAATTGAGCATCTTGCGAAGCCACCTGCGCCTGGACCCGGAACGCAAGCGAAATGAACACGACTAAAGTGAGTGCAAGGATTCTCATAAGCCAGGTTTGGGATTTGTTAATACGCTTTAACTAATAAATTAGTGATATAAAAAAAGGAAAACTTTTTGAAGGTGTGAAATCTATTCGGGGTACAATGGTTTAATTTTATGTTAAAGTGTAATATATGCCTGACCCAGCCGATGCACAAAAGGAAAGTTACGAACCCGTGAATTCGCGGTACGAAGAGCAGCATTTCGTGGATAGCGCGAGGCCGGTCTGGAATTATTCACTCTTTACGGATGAAGACGTCCGCAATTTTCAGAATGGAACGAATTACAGGCTATATCAGCATTTTGGCGCTCATGAACGGGAGGTGCTGGGGAAAAAGGGATTCTATTTTTCTGTTTGGGCGCCTAACGCCACCTATGTCTCGGTGATTGGTGATTACAACGGGTGGAATAACACCGTGCATCCTCTCTACGTGAGGGAAGACCGCTCAGGCATCTGGGAGGGATTCATTCCGGGCTTTCCGCAAGGCACGCCTTACAAGTACCACATTCACGGTTTCCAGGGTATTTTGCTGGACAAGGGAGATCCCTTTGCCTTTGCGTGCGAACTTCGTCCGGGTACCGCCTCCTTTGCCCGAACCCTGCAGTATCATTGGCAGGACGGTGGGTGGATGCACGGACGAATGGCGCATAACGCGCTGGACGCGCCGTGGAATGTATATGAAATGCACCTGGCCAGTTGGATGCGCCCCGACAAGCATAATGAAGAATGGTACAATACGTATGACCAGTTGAGGGAGCTGTTAGTGCCCTACGTAAAAGAGATGGGTTTTACGCACGTGGAATTCATGCCTGTGATGGAGCACCCTTTTGACGGTAGTTGGGGATACCAGGGGACAGGTTATTTCGCGCCTACCTCCCGTTTCGGCACGCCGGAACAGTTTATGGCCCTGATAGATGCCTTTCATGAAGCAGGCATAGGGGTCGTCCTGGACTGGGTGCCTTCTCACTTTCCTTATGACGCGCACGGGTTATTCCTCTTTGACGGTGCGCATACATACGAGTATGCCGACATGCGTAAAGGGTATCATCCCGATTGGAGCAGCTATGTCTTCAATTACCGCCGGGGCGAGATTAAATCCTTCCTGATCAGCAGTGCACACTTCTGGTTAAAGCACTATCATATTGACGGGATCCGCGTAGACGCCGTGTCATCCATGCTGAAGTTGAATTATTCACGTAAAGAGGGTGAATGGGAACCCAATGAATACGGTGGAGATGGGAATGTGGAGGCGATACATTTTATCAAGGATCTCAATGAAACCATATACAGGGATTTTCCGGATGTTCAAACGATCGCAGAAGAAGCGACCGATTGGCCGAAAGTGTCGAGGCCCACTTTTGAAGGGGGACTCGGCTTCGGGATGAAGTGGATGATGGGCTGGATGCATGATACGCTTGACTATTTCCAGTTGGACCCTTTGCAAAGGGCAGCCAGCCAGGATCACTTTGTTTTCAGCATGATGTATTTCAATGATGAGAACTTTATGTTGCCCCTGAGTCATGACGAAGTGGTGCATGGGAAAAGCCCCATGTTATATAAGATGCCGGGGGATGATTGGCAAAAAAGCGCCAACCTACGTTTGTTATACAGTTACATGTATACGCACCCGGGCGCCAAGTTGCTTTTTATGGGGAATGAGTTTGGCGCCACTACAGAGTGGAATTACAAATCGGAGCTGCCCTGGGAACTGCTAAGGTATGATGCACACCGCGGTATGAAGGAGTGCGTGAAGGCACTCAGCCATTTGTATAAAGGAGAACCGGCCCTTTATGAACAGCAATTCCTGCCGGGTGGATTCGAGTGGGTGGACCTCAACCACCGGGATGAGTCGGTCATCTCCTACCGGAGGAAGGGGCGTAGACCCGAGGATGATATATTGGTAATTCTTAATATGACGCCGGTTGTCCGGCATGATTGGAAGGTGACTACTTATGGAAAAGCCGTATGGAAGGAAATATATAATAGCGACCTGCGCACGTATTGGGGTACGGGGGACACCTTTAACCCGGATATACAAGTGCTGGAGGCCGCTTCCGGAGAGGGACAATACGACATTCTCGTCCAGTTACCGCCGCTGGGAGCCGTTTTCCTGAAGTAGAAAAAAAATGATATATTGACAACTGGAATTTTTCAATAATATGGGATTACTAAAAAAAGGAATGGGAAAGTGGTGTTTGGGAGCGGGGGTGATTTTGGTTATGGCTTGTCACGAGACTCACAAGGAGTTGCCCAAACGAAGAGAAATCGTTGAGCAGCCCAAGGAATTATCCGCAAGGACAACGGATAATATCCGTATTGCATTGACATACGCTGAAGACAATCATGGACTGATCAATGATACCCTTCAACTCAATCACCTGGATCTGTTGAAGGATTGGTATGAGAGCCGGGC
>Ga0302312_10000576_pt1 | contig 26068 bp, 24 predicted proteins | sample III_Palsa_N2_1_FD_200529 | JGI IMG/M metagenome (GOLD analysis project Ga0302312, IMG submission 200529) | Peat permafrost microbial communities from Stordalen Mire near Abisko, Sweden - III_Palsa_N2_1 | ecosystem: Environmental > Terrestrial > Soil > Palsa > Peat permafrost | place: Sweden... | reverse complement strand
AGTGCAGTGGGCCTATAATCTCTCCAACATCTCGACGACCTTTTCCCTTTTGAGGATCAAATATCCGATCCGGTCGTTACTGATCCCTTCCTTTAACTGATAGCTGAATTCCAGCTGATCGTCCTTGACAGAAGTTTCGAAATATCTGAACAGGATATTGGGATATACTTTCAGTTCTTCACCGATCTCATACAAATGTGTAGAGAGAATGAATAAAGATTTGCGGATCTTGATCAATCCCTTGATCACTGCCGTCGAGCATTTCATGGCATCCTCCACATTGGTGCCTTTGAATAATTCGTCGATCAGCACCAGCCATTTTTTCTGGTTGCCGATCTTTTCCAACGTATTGCGGATGCGCTGCACCTCATTGAAGAAAAAGCTTTCCCCCTTGCTGATATTGTCCACAACATTGATATTGCTGAGAATGCCGTCGAAAAGACTGAGCCGCATCGCCCGGGCCGGTACGCCCATCCCCAGGTGGGCCAGGAATACGACCACACCGACGGAACGGATAAAAGTGCTCTTGCCGCCCATATTCGCGCCGGTTAAAAAGAGGAAATTGGATTCCCGGTCCAGCCGGACGTCATATGCCACCGGCTTCGGTAACAGCAGGTGATACAGAGATTGGATGTCCAGGTAGGGATCTTCCTGGTCCACGAATACCGGAAAGCTCAACTGGTACCGACGCGTAGCCATCGCCATCGAGTACCAGGCATCCAGGCGGCTATGGATCTCTACCAATGACTGTACCGCGGTTCTGAACCTCTCATGAACATAATGGCCATAATGAATGACCTGGATGGGATTCAACTTGACCCCGGGCTCCGTCTTCCCCAGCGATTGCAGCACATCCTGGTCCAGCAGCCGCTTCGCCCTTGCCAAAAGATCGCCCAGCAGCGGCGGGCAGTCAGGACCGTCCAGCAGCGCGATGAGTTGGTTCATGCCCCTGATAAAGTCGGCAAAATGCCCCACCGAATACCGGACCATCGAATAGTCGGGACCGTGGAAGATCTTATAACTTAACGCAGCCGGCAGGTTCTCTGCCTGTGGGATGGGATCGAGGGCGGTCTCATAAAACTTGTCTATGACCATGATCGTCCCATTGCTGATAAACGATGGCCACCGGTCGATCTTTTCAAGTATCAGCGTGAGGATCCGCTGAGTGGCATAGATGGGTTCCAGATTGCTGAATGGCCGGTTGAAATAGTCCAGCAGCAAGTCTTTTCCTCCCGTCGTCCGGGTAAAGTCCAATCGATGAAAAATGGAGAATTCTTCCTCATGACTGTAAAGGGATAGGTCCTCGTATGTAATATTGTCAATGTCCATAATGTTTTTTTTCGCTCATTCCCGGTCAAACCGCAGCCGCTGCCCCCATTGAGATTCATCAAAGACCCCATTTCCATAAACAAGATGCCCATTGACGAAAGTATGGGTCACCGTGGCCGGAAATTCAAATCCCTCCAGCGGGCTCCAACCACATTTATACAGGATATTCTCCGTACCCACCCGCGAAGGGCGCCCCAGGTCGACCATTACCAGGTCCGCAAAGTATCCCTCCCGGATATATCCCCTTTCGGCGATCTGAAAGCAAGTCGCCACCGCATGGCTCATCTTTTCCACCACCTTTTCCAGGCTGATCCTCCCTTCCCTGACATAGTGCAACATCAGCAACAACGAATGCTGTACCAGCGGCAGACCCGCATGCGCCTTCTCATAAGGGCCTGATTTTTCTGCCAACGTATGTGGAGCATGATCCGTTGCGATCAGGTCCAGCCTGTCATCCAGCAGCGCCTTCCACAGGGCTTCCCTGTTATGGGGAGCCTTGATAGCAGGATTACATTTGATCCGGTTGCCCAGCCGGTCATAGTCATCCGAAGTGAAATGCAGGTGATGCACACAGACTTCCGCAGTGATCCGCTTGTCCTCCAAAGGCAGAAGATTGCTGAAAAGTTGCATCTCCTTTTCCGTGGACAGATGAAAGACATGCAGCCGGCTATTGTGCTTCTGCGCAAACTGGATGGCTGTCAGGGACGATTCAAAACAGGCCTCCGCATCCCGGATCACAGGATGATCGGCGGCTACCAGCTCCCGGCCCTCCTGTCTCAGCCTTTCCAGGTTCTGCCTGATGATCTTCTCATCTTCGCAGTGCGTGGCGATCAATACTTCGCATTCCCTGAACAGCCGGTCCAGGGTGAGGTAGTTATCTACCAGGAGATTTCCGGTAGATGAACCCATAAAGATCTTGATCCCGCAGACATCTGCTTTTTTGTCATTGGTCCGCAACGCCTCATCTGCATTATCATTCGACGTACCCATATAGAAAGAATAGTTTGCCAGCGAATGGCTGGCCCCGATGGCATACTTCTGCTCCAACAGGTCCTGGGTAAAGGCCGGCGGGATGGTATTCGGCATTTCCATAAAAGAGGTAACGCCGCCGGCTACCGCCGCTTTTGCTTCCGTGTAGATGGTGGCCTTATGGGTCAATCCGGGTTCCCGGAAATGGACCTGGTCATCAATGGCTCCGGGCAATAAATGCAACCCTTCCCCGTTGATCTCCGTAACAGCGAAGGAAGGTTGAAGACTCACTCCGATTTTTTCGATCCGACCGTTTTTGAGTAGCAAATCTGCCGTACTAATCCTACCTTCGTTTACCATTGAAACGTTCTTGATCAAGTAATTACGCATAGAGAAAATTGAATCGTCCCTTTAATTGAATGCTTTATGATGCAATTTATCAAAACCCTTGTAAGACGGAATATAATAATTTTAGGCATAGCCCTTATGGCGCCAGTTGCCATCCTGGCCCAATCCAGCTTCCTTCCCGAGGGCAGCCAGTATGATCACTTCCTGGACAGGCTGCAGATCATGCAGCAAGGCAATCCCAGCCTGAATTTTAGTTCAGACAAACCCATCAGCCGGAAAATCGCCGTCCGGATCGCAGAGATGACGGACTCCCTGCACAAGGCCCACCCCGATGATCCCCGCTACAGGCTTTCCACCACAGACCTGGCCATGCTCTATTCCCTCCGGATGAACAATATCGAATGGACCACCGGCAGCCAGGATACCTTTGCCAGCAAAACCCCCTGGCTGAAAACCTTCTATACTGAAAAAGCTAATTTCTACAAGGTCACGGACAAAGACTTCTTCCTGGCTGTCGATCCGGTCATTGAGGAAAACCAATCCAAAGAGAGCGGTAATAATGAAAGAGTTTACCTGAATTCAAAGGGCCTCACATTGCGCGGAACCATCGCCGACAAATTAGGCTTCTCGGCTTTTATCACGGACAACCAGGAACGAGGGCCGACCTGGTTCCAGCAACGTGCAGTCCAATTCAAGGCTGTCCCCGGGGCCGGTTATTGGCAGTCTTTCGGGACGAATGGTTACGATTATTACGATAACAGGGCCTCCATCTATTTCAACGTCTGGAAATATTTCGACATTCAGGCAGGCTATGACAAGAATTTCATCGGCGACGGCTATCGCAGCCTCTTCCTCAGCGATAATGCCGCTCCCTACCTTTTCGGTAAGATCAATACCCGCATCTGGAAGCTGAACTACCAGGTCATGTATGCACAGTTGGTCGGCCAGCACCTGGTCAACGATTCGAATTACCTGTATCCGCAGAAATTCGCCGTTTTTCATCACCTGAGCATCAATGCCTTTCCCTGGCTGACGGTCGGCATATTCGAAAATGTCATCTTCACCCGCTCCACGGGTTTCGACCTGTCTTATCTCAATCCCGTCGCCTTCCTCGTCTCTGCTCAGCAACAAAATGGCAGCCCCGACAAAACAACGGCCGGACTGGACTTCAAGACCAATATCGGCCATGCCGTACAGGTATACGGGCAATTGCTGATCGACGAATTCATTTTGCACCAGATCCTCCACTACTCAGACGGCTACTGGGCCAACAAGCAGGGCCTTCAGCTGGGCGTTAAATATATCAATGCCTTCACCGTCAAAAACCTCGATCTGCAACTGGAAACCAATATTGTCCGCCCCTATACTTACCAGCACGACGACAGCATCGACAATTACAGCCATTACAACCAGCCGCTGGCGCATCCCCTGGGCGCGAATTTTGAAGAACTTATCGCCATCGCCCGATATCAGCCCGCCTACAGATGGCTGCTGGAAGGGAAGGTCATTATTTACAAACAGGGACTTGACTCCGCCGGCATCAACTTCGGCGGCGATATCTTCGAAAATTACAATACCCGACCCCGCGACTATGGCTTTCATATCGGGTCAGGCATACCCGCCAAATGCGCGAATATCTCCGGATTATTGTCGTATCAGGTGCGGGAAAATGTATTCATCGATTTGTCAGCCATGTACCGGAAGTATTCCGTCCACGATCCCACTAATACTTATCAAAGTTCCAGCTCCACGGTGTTGACCGCTGGCATCCGGATCAATATATTCCGGCGGCAGTATGACTACTAGCCTTCAAAAATGATGGAGAAAGTGACCATCCGCGTCTTGATCTGGTCGATCACATTGGAATATTGCAGATTGGGATCCCGGCTATGTACATTCTTGATCCCCTCGCTGAACTTCAGCTCGGGCGATAAGATGAATACAGGGAAATAAAACTGAAAGCCCAACCCGAGCTCATAGCTCAAATCAGTGGGCGTGAGTTTAACAAGGTTTTCCGCTTTCCGGGCAGAAGAATTGGAAGCAAGGTCATATTGGTAATTGAAGCCGCCCAACATATACACCCTGAAATTATTGATCCGGTCCGACAGGAATTTCACCTGAGCCGGAAAGCCCAGGTAAAGCGACTGGATCTGCTTGGTGGCCAGGTTTGTTTCCCCGGCAGGCGGATAGGTGACGTGGTAGGACAGGCTGTTGGAGGCGAAAATAAATTCCGGGAAAGCTACTCTGAACTCCAGATGGTTCATTAGGTGGAAGGTGAACATGCCTGACACGCCGAACCCTCCCGAGTTATTCGGATTGACATATAAAACACTGTCACTTTGCAGGAATTTGGGATGCGCACTGACCTGTAGATGGGTATTGGTGTAGAGAAAGCCAATGCCGATATAATAAGGCTTGCTGTCATGGTCGGGCAGATTCATCTGGTCCCTTAAAAACTGCGCTGAAACAACCTGCCCCGCCGTCAATGACGCACATAGAAGTAAAGCCACACGAATACCCCTTGTCTCGTATCCAAATAATTTCATAACTAATTTAAAATCAGTAGTTAATAACACTAAGTCTTAGCCGGCTCTGTTTGGGGTAAAATGATCTCTATAGGCTTGATTTTCGGAGTTGTCAGGGATAACGGTAAAAAGGAGGATTAATTGCCCTGATCCGGCCCTTTTTCCCCCATATACAGGCTGCAAATGCCCAGGCTCAACCGTCTCAGTCGCGTATGGACATACCCACAGGTATCTAGGATCTGCAGAAAGTCATTTCCCTCAGGAAAGGCCCTGACCGAATTATTCAGGTACTTATATGCGTCACGGTTGTTGGACACCAACCTGCCGATGGCTGGGGCTACCAGGCGCAGATACAGGTTATATATCTGGGTGATACCGGGTGTCCGGGGTTTCGAAAATTCCAGCACGACCAGTTTTCCCCCGGGCTTCAGCACCCGCTTCATCTCCCGGAGGCCACGCTCCAGGTGCTCGAAGTTGCGGACGCCGAAGGCTACGGTAATGGCGCCGAAATGGTGATCGGGAAAGGGCAGGGCCTCACTGTCGGCGGTTTGCAGGACGATCCGGCTGTCTAATTGGAGGCGGGCGACCTTTTGCCGTCCGATCTCCAGCATGCCCGATGAAATGTCGATCCCGGTCAGTTGTGACTGAGGAAGATGGCGGGCCATCATGATAGCCATATCACCCGTCCCCGTCGCCACATCCAGGACGGTCTGCGGCTGAAGAGCACGCAATTCCCGGATAGCCTGCCGACGCCAGTAGATATCACTGCCCCCGGAAAGCAGGCGGTTCAGAAAATCATACCTGAACGCGATCTTGTTAAACATTTCGGCAACCTGCTGCTTCTTTCCCAGCTCCGAGTCCTTGAAAGGGACAATCCTGTCATGTGAATAGTTGGCCATAGCGGTTGCAAAGATAGGCCCGCAATCTGTATCTTGCACCCTCATCTAACAATATGGTCATTCATTCCGCCGTCTACGTGATAAGCAGCCCGGATTATACCCAATGTCCGAAGCCGGACCGGCCGGAATATGCTTTTATCGGCCGCAGCAATGTCGGCAAGTCTTCCCTGATCAATATGCTGGTCAACAATGACAAATTAGCCAAGACTTCCGGTACCCCCGGTAAGACGCAGCTGATCAATCATTTCAACATCGACAACAAATGGTATATCGTCGACCTTCCCGGTTATGGCTTCGCCAAGGTTTCCCTGGCCAGCCGGAAAAAATGGGAGAAAATGATCGAGGATTATCTTCGCAAACGCGAAAACCTGGTGACTGTTTTCATCCTCATCGATAGCCGCCATAGCCCCCAGAAAAATGACCTCGAATTCGTCAATCGGCTGGGCGAGTGGAAAATCCCCTTTTGCCTCGTCTTCACCAAGGCAGACAAAGAGAACCAGCGTACCGTCAGCAAGAATGTAAAAGACTTCCTGGATAAAATGCGCACCACCTGGCAATTCCTGCCCCAGCATTTCGTCACCAGCACGATAAAAAAAATGGGAAGGGACAAAATTCTCAGCCTGATCGAAGAAATGAACAAAGAGTTTGAAAGCGCTGCGGAATAATAGGGGAGACAATTCCTTAGATCGTGATAGAGCACGATCTGGCGCGTGAGAAAGGGTAGGAGGGGCGGATCAGTTGACGACCTTATTCGCACAGCTGCTGCTCGCGAAGGCCTCCGGTTTAGCCTTAAACGCAAATCCCATCCCCAGGATATAGCCCATGGCTTCCTTGAGGGCATCGTTACTCTTAAAGTGCGGATTGGTATTGATGTCCGCATGTACCTCCATGTCGACATTATACGTGCTGAAGAGATTGCATAGCTCATAGGCAATCTCGATGCTCTTGGCTACCTCGACCAGCATACGCTCCTTGATCGTATACTGATGCCTTGTCTTCTCGTTGTGAATAAACATGAAACCGCCATGTCCTTCACGCAAAAAAACAATCACCGTAGCAAATTCCGTTTCAAGACCTTTGACTTGTGAATCAGTGCCGATGCAGACCTTCAGCCGATAACCTTTTTCCGATTCCCGCCGGATCGCATTTTCAACGGCTTCAAGAATGGGAAGTTCGATAGGATCACCATTAAATTTTCGCCATAACATATATAAAGGATTTTTCGAATTTACCGAAAAACCTTTTATTGACAAAATCGCATAATTGTTAAGGTATTATTAATACTGTCCGGTATTCAGCAGTACCAGCGTGCACGCCTCGACGGGTTCGATCCCATTTGCCCGCGCCAATGTGGCCAGTTCCGGGTTTTCTGCACCCGGATTGAAGATGACGCGTCTGGGATGAAGAGAAAGTATATAGTCGTAGTATTGCTGCTGATGCAGCGGGCTGAGATATAATGTTACCGTATCGACGCCTGTCAAAGACTGTTGGTCTGTCCCGATCTCCACATCCCCCACGGTAGCCTGTTTACGGCCTATAGCGACTACCGGATGGCCCTTGCCGCGCAGCCTGGTCACAGCCAGGTAACTATACCGGCCCGGATTGCTGGAAGCCCCGAGGACCAGCGTCTTTTTGCCTGTGGTGAGCATATGTTATAAAACTACAATCAGAACCCATTTTTGTTGATTTGATCAGCCATTGCTCTCGCATCTCGTTTTGATGATCTGTAAAATATTTTGCTGAATATCTTTCATGATCCAGCCGGCCCACCAGCTCGCATAAAAATTAAAAGTGGTCTTCAATGTAAAATGGCTATACAAATGCAAACGATATAGATCATCATTGAGCCGCTCCAGTTCATAGGTGCCGTCTAATACGTCAAAGTAGTCTCCGCCGATAACGACGTGCTTATCCATGGTCGTTGACGGGATGTCGTGCGGATCCGCGCTGATACTAAAGTGCATTCGCTTTTGGTCGGCATAATCTAGGACTACTTCCTTGAATACCAGACCTTTACTGAAGATGGCCTGTCGGCTACTGCCAACGCCTGCATAATTCAGCTCTGCCCTGATCGGGCGTGGAAATCCCAGCATTCTAGTGAGAGACCCATGATCCGCCCGCTCCGGGATTTCCTTCACCCGGACGACATTGGCCCATATTTGAGCGGCGGGCGCACGGATATCCGCGTAGGTGTAGGCTTCATAACGCGTCGGCAGATCCGGCAGCAGCTTTTCAAGAGGCGCAATGAAAAATGGCAGCAGGATCACCATGCTGATCTGCAGGTTACGAGGTCCTTCCCGTTTTCTTCGCATACGTCGGCCTGCTACTATCCCGCCCAGACTTGCAAACAATAAAAACACCGGCAGGATCATGATCCAGCACGCCCAGCCCTCTACCCGCAGTAATATCGTAATCCCCAAGAAAAGCAATACTGGAATCCAAGGCGCGAGTTCCCGATAGCTACGCCTTTTTACATATTCCCACGGTGACAAGATGACGGTAAGATAGCCCATGCCGAAAGGTACTGCAAGGAAAAAGCTGATGGACATAACAGCTATAAAATCTCTGAAAGGATGAAAATCGAATATCATGCGCATGCACAGCGCGAAAATGATTGGCACCGCAAGAACGAGAAGCCATGTTTTGCCGGGAGTCATATGAAGTAATTTTAATAAACCTCTTGTTTTGTGATCAGAGATCGCAGTGCACCCTCCACCTGTGGATAGCGGAAGATAAATCCGCTCTCTTCGAGTTTCGTTGGCAATACCCAACGGCTCTTGAGTACCAACTCTGTTTCCGTGCCGATCATCATAGCCCCAATCTTCAAAAGCCATACAGGAGTTGGGACGCCCCGTTTATGCCCCGTCAGCTGGCGGAGAATGGCCATGAAATTTTGGTTGGTAACAGGTCCCGGCGCAGCTAGGTTATAAGTACCCTCCATTTCTGCATGTTCAAGGCACCATTCGATTGCAAGGGCCACATCCTCGATATGGACCCAACTGAATATCTGCCGCCCACTGCCCTGGCGGCCCCCTAATCCCCATTTGACCAGGTTGACAAAACGCCTCATCACAGCGCCATCTCCCAGGGTGATGGCTGTTCGCAATGCTATCCTTCGGGTGAAAGGCGTCCGTTGCCCATCAAACGCCGCTTCCCATTGTTTACAGACCTGTACCGAGAAGTCGTCAGGATCCGTTGATATGGCACCCGTATATTCATCCTGCGGCCTGTCCTGCGCATGCCGGTAGATGGTGGCAGAAGCAGCATTGATCCACAGTTTGGGCGGCACGGTGGCTTCGCGTATGGCCTGACCAATGGCGTTCGTCGCATCGATCCGGCTATTGACGATCTCCTGCCTGTTGCTATCGGTATACCGGCAATTGACGCTGCGCCCTGCCAGGTTGATGACCATATCACATCCTTCCAATTCGCTGGCCCAATGTTTCTCTGTGTGACGGCCATCCCAGCGCCAATAAGTAATATTATATTCATCTGCAACCGATATCTGCTCCTTATCACCAGCATTGTTATAGGCCTTTGCCTTCTGCCGGCCAAGGATGACGACGCGGTTATCTCTGCCCCATCGACCGGCCAGCGCCTGCCCGATAAAGCCTGTACCGCCCGCGATGAGGATCTTTTTATTTCTGATGGACATAACGTAGGTATTAATGTTTATAGCTACTATATTTTCCTGAACTTTCAATAAATATTGAAATTTATTAATCAAATAAAAGCCATATAACGGCTTCCTCTCTGTGTGGCCCCACCACTATGCACATCCTCTATCGAACCCCGCCGAATAATTTCACCAGGCTGCTCAGGAACCAATGCTCATCTGCCTTGATCATCGTATCGAGCGTCCTGTCCGCCTGTTCGCTAAACTTCCGAATATTCTGAATGGTATCCGTAAAGGTCTTTACCGCCTTATCCCTCCTGTCCCCCTCCACTTCGCTTAGTTCTTTCAATACCGGGATCATCTGATCCAACTCGCGTTTTTTCCGTTCCTTGACGATTTGCCGCGCAACTTTCCAGATATCTTTCTCCGCGGTAAAAAACTCTTTCCTTTCCCCGGGAACCAGTAGTTTCTGTACCAGCCCCCAGTCGATAAGTTCCCGGAGATTCATATTCGCATTGCCCCGACTGATGCTTAACTCCTCCATCACTTCCTCTGCACTCAACGCATCAGGACTGATCAGCAATAATGCATGGATCTGGGCCATCGTTCTGTTAATCCCCCAATTGGTGCCGAATCGCCCCCAATCAGCAATAAATCTCGCTTTTGCTTCCACCAGTTGCATATCTTCCGGTTAATTGATACCCAAAGATACAAAACTTTCCGAAATTTCAATATTTTCTGAAACTATAATTCAGAGCCTGGGATTTGGCGAAAAAATATTCCTGGGTATTTGGGGGATATTATCTCTCACGATCTGGCTAAAAGCGATCGGTATTTTGATTACTTATTGGATTTCATATATTTGTCTTAATGAGTAAGATCAAAATAAGGAATTTTGGCCCCATCAAAGAAGGGTATCAGAAAAATGATGGCTGGATAGAAGTAAAGAAAGTGACATTATTCATTGGCAACCAGGGATCGGGCAAAAGCACGGTTGCAAAGTTGATCTCTACTTTTACTTGGATTGAAAAAGCGTTGGTGAGAAAGGATTTTGATGGGAAGTGGCTTGGGCAAAAGAACAGGCTGAAGAACAAATATTTGACGTATCACCGATTGGAAAATTATCTCATCAAGGATGAGGCCGGCAATGAAATAACTGAAATTGAATACGTCGGGGATGCGTATCAAATTAGCTACAAAAATTGCTTCCTTCATATCGATAAAATTCCGGAAAGCAGGTATTTTCTCCCACAGATCATGTATGTCCCGGCAGAAAGAAATTTCATCGCTTATGTCAAAAGCCCCAAAGAGCTAAGGCTTTCTTCCGAATCTTTAAAAGAGTATGTAACGGAATTTGATAAGGCTAAGAATGCAATGAAGGGCCCGATGTCCCTACCGATCAATGATGTGTTCATTGATTATGACAAATTGAACGATGTGGTAAATATCCGGGGTGACGGCTATAAAGTTTTCCTGACAGAAGCTTCCAGCGGTTTTCAATCATTGGTGCCTTTATACCTGGTTAGTTGGTTTCTTTCGAACTCTGTTAAAAGGGGAAGTGAGGTGACCAAAGAGCCTATGAGTAGCGAGGAAGAGGAACGCTTTCGAAAACTATTCCGGGATATCTTAGCCAATAGTAGTTATACGGATGAGCAACGGCGGTTAGCATTGTCCGAATTACCTTCAAGATTTAACAAAAGTGCCTTCATCAATATTGTGGAAGAAGCGGAGCAAAATCTCTATCCGGGGTCTCAGTGGAAAATGCTGGGGAGCTTGTTAGCCTTTAATAATACGAACCCAGGTAATAAGTTGATCATAACATCTCATAGCCCCTACCTAGTCAATTACCTGAGTATCGCGATACAGGGTAAGGAACTGTTGGATAAAGTTAATACAAAAAACAAATTTGACCTTTTTAAAGACAAAATAAACAATATTCTACCCATTAATTCCTTTGTTGACGCGTCCGATGTGATCGTTTACCAATTGGACGAAAAAAAAGGGAATCTCATCCGATTAGACAACCCAAATGGAATTCCCTCCGACAAAAACCTGCTCAATATGATGCTGAGAGAAGGCAATCAGTTATTTGACTCCCTATTAGAAATCGAAGAAGAATTATAGTATGAATTTTTTTGATGCTGCATGTCAGGAACCGCCTATTAAGAACACCAGGTTTGGTATATGCGACGATCAGGATGGGACAAGGGCCTATACTGACGTTACCGATGAGACCAAATGGGTTGCTACAGTCATAAATCCTATTCAGATAGATCTTGTCTTTACTGCTATAGATGCTTGTGTTATAAAAAGCGACGAAGCGCCCGGTAGGGGCCGATGTGACGGCATGCTTACTTCCAGCGAACATCTATATTTTGTCGAGCTAAAAGATCAAAGATCGGGCTGGACACCCGGCGCCATCGATCAATTGGAATCGACAATCCAATTTTTCATTCAGCATCATGATATCTCGACTTTCAGGCACAAAAAGGCATTTGCCTGTAATAAGAGACATCCTGCTTTTCAGGAAATTGACAATGAACTCAACAAGCGGTTTTTCAAGGATTACAAAGTGAGGCTCGATGTCCAGGCCGAAATCATTGTTGTATAGTAAGTGCCTGTAACGGCCTAAGCCGGCGTCAACTTAAAGGTGATCGGCTGCTTTTTGTAGGATTTCACATACTTGCCATTTTGTACGGCAGGTCTCCACTTCGGCGAATCGGCCATCGCCTTCAACGCAGCCTCCGCCAGGATCGGGTCACCGTCCAGTACCCGAACATCAGAGACGCTTCCATCCTTGTCTACAATGAATTGTAGCAAGACAACCCCTTCAATTCTTTTACGGACGGCTTTTTTGGGATAGACAAGGTGGTCATTCAGAAATTGAAGCCAGGCACGTGCGCCACCGGGGAATTCGGATTCAATTTCCACTTTATAACCGGCTTTCGATAAAGAATCTACCTGTTTCTGGGTGGCACTGTCGATCGGATGTAAAGGCGTGGGTGTGCCCTGCGACTTTGCCATGGAAGGGATCACCACAGCACATAGCGCCAGTAAAAGAATGACAGTATTTTTTTTCATGAAAACAAGATAGAAAGATTCCTCCATAAAAGGAACAGCCGGGTGCGGCAATCAGAAATAAGGTGAGTTGTCGGGACAGGTATATTTCCTGGCCTCCTTGAACGAAAATCCCTTGCCGGGCCTGATCACGAACGCCAGATAGAAACCCCCGTTCTGTATCTTACTGCCGGAAAAGAGGTTCGCCCAGTTGTGAATACCCAACAGCAAAGGCCCTGCCTTAAAAGCGCCTCCGACCCATACCCTCCCCTCCGTCGTCACCTGCACAGGCAGATAGGCGCCCAGTGTTTTGGTCTCCCAGCGGGGAGTAACCGCCAAAAGCGTGATCTCTTTGGTGAATAGCCTTTGCCCGTTGTTCGATCCGCCCAGGTTCAGCGTAATGTCGGCATTCACCGCAAAATCATTGGGCAGGGGCCTGTCGATATTGATCACCAGCCTGGCCGGGTTCCAGATCTTATACAGGCCCTGCAGCGCATTAATAGAGTTGACGATGGTGGACATGCTATCATTAAAAGTGGCCAGCGTATTCACATGATCAAACTTTTCATTCAACGCCGAATCCGTTGCATTGGCATTCGGATTACTGACCGTCCTGCTCTGCGTCCCATATTTATAAGTATTTTCACCTAAATCCAGTAGCGAAACGCCGATCTTCCACTCATAGTCATAATAATTGTCGGGATCACCGTAGATAGGCACCGCCTGGCGCTTTACCAGGTATTCGGCGCCGAAGTCGATAGCTGCTCCGGGCCGCGTATGCCCCAGGAAATCCTTCAGATTTTGGATGGTGCTCTGATTATTATGCCAATAATCATAATTGGAGGAATAGCCATAACGGCCGCTGCCGGCCGCTACGTTATAAATAGTCAGCGGTCCCGATATAGAACGGTCCACCGATCCGCTTTCCAACTGCGCATAGAGGCCCGAGATCCCCCGCATACCCCTCAGCGTGACACCGGCATTCAGCCGGCCATATTCATCATCTATGATGGTCCGGCTATACGTCAGGAAGATCTCCGCCCAGGTACTGCTAACCAGATTGGCCTGATAGGTCGTGCCTTCATTGATGTTGAAGAATTGATTCATGTTCTTCAGGGTATCGTTATAGTTGACCGATCCCGCATGCGCGGCGCCATAGCCCCGGATGTTGGCGCCGAAAGCAATCGCCTGTTTGCGGCCCAGCGCAAGCCGGACATTCAGCAGATGCATATTGAAATTGAATGCTGCATAGCGCTTGAAATCGCCGTTCGTAAAGCGGTAATGTATGGTGTCGTGGGAAGACAGGCCGGACAAATAAGAGAAATTACTGAAGGCGACAGCATTCGTCGTATTTTTCTCCTCCATGGAAAACACAGTGATGTCCCACGGATAGGGTGTCATCAGAATGGAGGCCGGATTATTCGCCACCCCGATTCCTCCTGCATAGGGTGACCCTTCTATTGCATGGTAGTCCTGCGCCCGGACTGCTAACGAAAAGACCAATATCGCTAACAGCCCTATAACGCCAGATTTGACATAACTCATTTTGCCTTTCAGTTTATAAACAATCCAAGGTTGTCGGGTCTTTCGGCGGGATAAAGTGGAGGGCTAAAATGGCTGACCGTGTGTCTGACGGATCAGAAAAGAAACTAGCGTAGGAAAAGGTTTCAGCGAATATAGTAAAAGATTTGTACGTGGGGAACTGCTAAACCAACGCTGCAACAACCGTCCCATCCATAGCCGCCGGCCGAATTGCCTGTTCCAGCGGTCGGTATATTCCTGCTCCATCTCATAACGGGCTATTTGCCCTTTTAAAAAAGTATCGATGCAATGAAAGGCGATCTTACTACCGTGTAAGGCCATACTCATTCCATTGCCCGCCAAAGGGGGCGCCATGCCGGCCGCATCGCCGACAAATAACACATGATTTTCCACCTGCGCCCTTTTCTCAAAGCTGATCTGCGAAATGGTCTCCGGCTGCGGGAAAAGGAAGACGGAAGAAGCAAAGATCTTGTCCAGGAACGGATTTTTCCTCAAAATATTGTTCTCCATATCAGGAATAGAATTCCCGCTCTCCCGGAGATTTTCCGCCGTCGTCATATAACAAAGACAACAACGGCCCTCCTCTATCCGGGAAATACCACAATAACCATCCTTAAAATGATGCAGACCTATCAGATCCTCGTCAATGTCCGCCTTCACATGATACTTTACCCCGATATAGTTGTTGAGACGGTTGGACTTCTTCCGGATAAAATCTCTTTTCCATTTGATATCCAGATTACTACGTTTGCCGAATGTACCACAGGCTACTGTAGCCGAGAAATCCCCCGCGCTGGTCTTTACGTCGAACAATGACCGTTCAAATACCATGTCGGTCACTTTGACGGACTCACGCAGGGCCACCCCGGAAGACCGCGCTATAGCAGCCAGCTCGGCATCTATCTTATAGCGACTGATACCAAACCCGCCCAGCGGTAACTCTTGCTCGATAGCCCTGCCATCGGGCGCAGACAACAGCAACCTTCCGATAACCGGCAGGTTCCAGTCACTCAACGGCAGGCCCAGTTCTTCCAGGAAATTCCAGCTTTCCAGGCTAATGTACTCCCCGCAGACCTTGTGGTAGGGATAACGCTCTTTCTCGAACAGTGCTACCGCATAACCAGCCCGGGCCAACTGGATGGACAACGCCAGCCCCGCCAGGCCGCCACCGGCTATAATGACGTCATACTGATCGTTTTTAGCCTTATCTCCTGCTCCTGAGCCTGAAGTCTCCTCCATATTGTAGTTTAAGAATGATTGCCTGAACGGACGACCCGCAGCCCGGAATCGGTAGACTTGGATAAAAGCCACCGAAAAGCCCATTTCCACTTCAGTGAATACCCCGTTAAACCCGCCTCCTGCAATAACTTTTGCCATTCCGCCCGGGTGAACCCCCGCAACACCGAAAGGGGAGCGTCATTTTTGACAAGATACGATCTTGACCACCATTTCGTCAGCAGACGAATGGAATGATAGGCCACAGGATGACGTTGCAGGTCATTGATATACCATCCCGCGCCGGCATTTTTCTCCATCCAGCGTAACATATAGATCAACTCTTCATCCGTAAAGTGATGACAAAAAAGAGAAGAAAAAATAATATCCGGCTTCCGCTTGTCAAATATCACCTGCCGATAATCCGCATGCACCCATTCTGCCTGACCACCCCGCCATCTTTCCCCGGCCACCGCAATACAATGCGCATTGTGGTCGACACCGATTACCTCTACATCGATACCCCACCGGTGGCAATACCGGCTCAATACCCGCAAATTGTCGCCGCCTCCACACCCAATCTCACAAACCGTTATCCGCTGACGCCCTCCCAACAACCGCTTCAACCCACTGATGCTGATCCTGTGCCCTCCCAGCCAGGTATTGATGAAATCCAGTTCGTGCATATTCTTCTCTATATCCGCAAAAGGAATATCGTCCCGATCGAGCAGCTCTTTCTCGGCGCTCCTTTTGGCATAACTGATTTTCATGCTAATTTGTTTCTACGATAAAGGTCTCCATCGTAAGACCCGGGCCGAACGCCGCACCGAATATACAATTTGACCGGCTATAGTCCAGTTGACCCATGATCCGCTGCAGGACAAAGAGGATGGTGGGGGAGGACATATTCCCATATTCCTTCAGGACATGGCGGCTATCATCCAGGTGCCCGTTGGTAAAAGCGAGGCTCTTATCGATAGCATCCAAAATCTTTTTGCCGCCCGGGTGCACACACCAGTGACTGATATTGTCCCGGCTCAACCCCCTTTTTTTCAGGGCGTTGCCGACCAAACCCGCAAAATCAGCCCTGATCAGGTCCGTCACATAGCTGGTCAGCGTCATGCGAAACCCGGAAGAAGACATATCCCAGGTCATTGCCCCCTTGCCTTCAGGCACGATCTCGGAATAGAACCCCCTCAACCTCAATCCTCTACCCGGATGATCATCCGATACCACCAGCGCAGCGGCCGATCCATCCGCAAACAACAGGCTCGATAACATATTATCCACTGTAGGCTCTTGTTGAAAATGCAAGGTACACAGCTCTGTACATACAATCAATATCCTGGCTCCTGAAGAGGACCTGGCCAGCGCATCCGCCAGCTTCAACGCATGCACGGCCGCATAACAACCCATAAAATTCACTGAAGTCCTGAACACGACAGGCGGGAGGCCCAACGCCTCCACCAATTCCAGGTCCAGCCCCGGGGCACTCATTCCCGTACAACTTACAGTGATCAGGTGCGTGATCGATGCAGGCTCCAGCTGTCCTTCCTCCAGGCAACGGTGGACGGCTTCCAATGACAACGGGGCAGCAAATCGCCGGTACCATTTCATTCTCCATTCCAAAGATGGGAAAGGTTCCAGGTTCTCCGTCGGCGGATAAAACTCCCATTCTCCGATGGATCGGGAATAATCCGGGATGACCGAATACCGCGCTTCAATTCCGCTCTGCTGGTAAAGGAACCTTAACTTTCTGGTAGCATGATTCTCCAAAGCATAAATTCGTTGCATGAAAGGAAGAATATCGCTTTGAAGGTGTTTATAGGCTGGAACTGCCGTTCCGATAGAAATGAGCTTGCTCAAAATAGATGTACTTGATTTGTATACGTATTCAATTGCTGCAAAGATGAGACCATACCTACATTCCCCCTATCACCAACACGGCAATAAAACCCACATTGGTGCATACCGAGGCCAGCAGGTTCATCCGCATCGTATGGGTATAATTGGCCTGGGCCGGATCCTTCCACACTTTTACAGCCCATATGAAGAAATAAACGATGACGGGTAGCATGCAGGTTGCCAGCACACAAAATTCTATCACCTGCAGCGTGGAAAGGAAATAATCGGCCAATAAAAGAACCGCAATGCTGTACACGATCCCGGTAAACACAAAGCTGCCCCTATACCCCAACACCAGGCTCAGCGTCCTCACCCCATCCTTCTGGTCTGCCTTATGCTGATAGATCTGCGTCAGCGGATAGAACCCACCCAGCAATAGCGAACAGGCCACCATCGCCTCGCCGGTCCCCTGCAGCCCGACCCACGCGCCCCCTGCCGGATGGCTGCCCTGGTACACCAGTAGGAACACCAGCGCCCCCTGACAGGTAATGACTGTCAGATAGCCGGCCCACGGATATTTTTTCAGCCTGATCCCCCGCCAGCTATACGCTCTCGACGCCAGAATATAACACAGCAACCCCGCACTAAAATATAGCCCGATGAAAAGGCCCAGCAGCAATGCCAGCCCGTCCATGACCAATGTAACGACAAAAAGCTGCCGTGTTGGCAGCAGGGGATTCGCCACCCCGCCGATCGGTCCGGTATCCCGGTCCATATAACTGTTGTATCCATTGCTGGCAGGATAGACCAGCCCGTGCAGAATAAAGAAAATCAGCAACGCCCGGCCCCAATCCCGCCCCACCACCTGGCTCAGCGCAAACCAGTACACCGGCATCAGGAAAAAAGAAAAAGGTAGTCGTAACAGCTGTAATGTCGAGCGTTGGAGTCGTTCCATATTTTTCATCCCTCAACGGACGGGCCAACGGTCCGTTCGCGGAAAGTCATTTGTTCATACAAGATCCTGCACCAGATGACAATCGCCATCACCACCTTGATGCCATACGGCCGGATAAAATCATTCCGGACCGCCGCCGGCACCAGGTCCGAAACGGACATGGTGATCAGCAAAAACGACAGGATCATCAAGACCTTGTCCAACACATCGGGTTGCTGCGAAAAATACCATATCCCGATCCCGGCCATCACAATGACAAAAGTCGGCGACTCGGCCTTGTGATTAAAGATGACCATCCAGATCAGCAAATTCGCCAGGTATAATAACCGGAAATGCAGATCCCGGTAATACCGCACGTAAACCAGCGGTAATAAGAACAACACGATACCGGCTGCGGTTACTATATTCTTGGCGGCATCCAGATGCCACCAACTGACCAGGATGCCCATCACGGACAGGCCGGTAGAGGCAGATCGATCGTTTAACAACAAGTGCAGCCAGCTCCGGTACAATAGGGCCAGTTGGTGACTGTCCACAACCACCAGGGGCAACAGGGCAAACAACAGCATCCAGAACAAAGACCATCCCGCCAGCCGGAGCTTGCCCGGATAAAACAGGTAGAGGACAAACGCCGCTGCCCCGTATATCTTAATATAGAACGAGAAAACAACACAAAGGGTTGAAAGAAAATAATTGCGGCGCTCGGCCAGCGCAAAGGCCAGGACTGTTAAGCCGGCCATGAGCCCGTTGCTTTGCGTGTTTTGTATCGACAACAACATTTCCAGCAGACAGAATAGCAGGATCCAGCTCTTCTTTTCATCGCTGATCCCCGGCAAAAGCCGTACGCCGGCATACAGGCACAACGAATTGATCAGGTTCCATAAAAGGAGACCGATCGTATCCGGCAACCATGACAGCAGGCCAAAGCAAAGGGCAAACCCCGGACTGTATTTGTACAGGTCCCAGTGGTCGTCGGGAAACAACTGATAAATGTCCTTGCCCTGTACCAGGTGATAAAAAGAGAATTTGAAAATGCGGAAATTGTTGTAGTCGATATAGGGCCGGCCTCCCGGAACATAGATCTTCGGGCCTGCCATCAGCCCCTGCGCGGCGGCAATGACGGATATCAATATGTAAGCTAACAGTACGATGGAAAGACTCCTGGATTGCCAGGTCCTGAGCAGATTAGCCTTAGTCAGGTTCATAGTGTGATAGTATGAATTCGTTGAATTGTCTAATCGGTGTAGGCAGCCATTCCGGCACAATCACAATCCTTCTCCACGGGCACCTGCAAAATGCCGGCAAAATGCCGGTAATACCCTATCCTGTCTTCCCGCTCCTCACGGATGGCAGGCACCCGGCTATTACACTCTACATTGCCATTGATGATGTTGATCGTCATCCCGAATCCCGGTCGTCTTTTCAACCGCCGGTCTTTCGCATCCGGTTGCCACTGCCCGGTCATGACGGCGTGACAAGAGGGCTCAGACCCATCCGCACGCATCCAAAACCATAGCGCCGTTTGAAAGGCGATCACCCCGTCATGGCTCACCAGCTCCGGATGGGCCAGCAGTGGCAGTCCCAGGTCGGCGCCCGCCTGCCCGTAGTTGTAAGGATAAGTCAGCTGTATCGGCCCCCGGCCATAGTAAGATTTTCCGGGCACGGCCCGGTAGGGGCCGGCATCGGAGATATTGTATTGTTTACAATGTCCGTCCAGGCAGGCTTGCTCTTCCGTATAATACAATCCCCAGGCATAAGGGCCTCCCGGCGCTCCCGGGCCTCCGCCAGTTGTTTCGTGAGCGACTTCTGCGAAAAATGCTGCCAGTTCACGCCGGCGAACCATCGCCTCACCGGTGCCGGCAAACAGTGGGTAGGTAGCAGCCGCCTTCACCAGGGCTTCATAACTATACAGCGGATGATGATGCGGGAAGAAGGTTTCGTACTGTACTTTGGTGAGCACGGATGATAAACCACCTTCCCCTGTCCGGTAAGAAGAATGCCCGGACAGGGAAGGCAGCATAGCTGCCCATAGCAGCCAATATCTTCTGATCATTGACATCGCCCAAATTAGGCAAATTCTACCATTTTTCATCCCCTTCACTCCGGTTGACCCGGAAAGGGAGATTCGTTTCATCTGGTAAGGACTTGTCACGTTGAGGCTCTGCACGCTGAGGCTCCGTATGTCTGACTTCCGGCTGGGAACGCCTGACTTCGGGATCGGGACGTTTAATCTCCGGCTTGCGCGTGATTGGCTCCGGCCGTTTGGCGGCTGCCTCTGGTCTTTTGGCCATCGGCTGCGGCTGACGTTCGATTCGTTCAAGACGCTGTTCTGCCGTCTCCATCGGATTGTCGCCTGCGTTTATGGACTCAACCGGCCGTTCCCGGCGTTGCTGGTTGCCATCACGACGACCATGACCAGCATCCCGGCGCTGATCTCCTCCTTCCCGGCGACCATTGTTTGATCCGCCTGATTCACGCCTTCCCATACCCGAACCTGACGAGTCGCGCCGTCCATTGTTGGACCCACCCTGTTCACGCCGCCTATCGGTTCCCTGGCCGCCATTACGCCGTCCATTACCCGACCCGTCTCTGCCTGTAGCAGCTGACGTGCCTACTACCGGAGCCCGGTAGGAGAGAGAGGCATGCATCACATGAGGATGATCGTCAACGACCGGTATCGACCGGGAAATCAATTTCTGGATGTCCCGCAGGTATTCTCCTTCTTCCTGGTCACAAAAGGAAAGAGCGGTACCGCTGGCGCCGGCCCTGCCGGTCCTGCCTATACGGTGAACGTATGTTTCGGGCACATTTGGCAGTTCATAGTTGATGACATGCGTCAGATCATCGATGTCGATACCCCTGGCCGCAATATCCGTCGCCACCAGGATCCTCGTATGCCGGGTCTTGAAATTTTCAAGCGCCCGCTGCCTGGCATTCTGCGATTTGTTGCCATGAATGGCCTCTGCCCGGATGCCCGCCCGCACCAATCCCTGGGCTACCTTATCGGCGCCATGTTTGGTACGCGTGAAGACAAGCGCCGTGCCAATAGAGTCGTCCTTCAGGACATGCAGTAACAAAGACCGCTTGTCCTTCTTTTCTACGAAATAAATGGATTGTTGTACCGTCTCCGCTGTAGTTGAAGCCGGCGTGACCTCTACCTTCGATGGGTTGACGAGGATCGTGCCGGCCAGCTTTTGGATCTCCGGAGGCATCGTAGCCGAAAAGAACAACGAATGCTTTTTTGCCGGCAGCTTAGTCAGCAATTTCCGAACATCATGGATAAAACCCATGTCCAGCATCCTGTCCGCCTCATCCAGCACAAAATACCGGATATGCTGCAGGTTTACATAACGCTGGTCGATCAGGTCGAGCAACCTGCCCGGTGTAGCCACCAGGATATCGACACCCCGCTGTAATGCCTGCACTTGCTGGTGCTGAGGTACCCCACCAAAGATGACGGTATGTTTCATGCCCGTAAACTTGCCGTACGCAGCAAAGCTTTCGTCGATCTGGATGGCCAGCTCACGGGTAGGTGTAAGCACCAGCGCCCGGATAGGACGAGGGCCGCCAGGCCGCGTCTCTTCAGTGATACCGGCCGTATCTTCACACAATAATTGTAAGAGTGGTAATGCGAAAGCCGCCGTCTTGCCGGTGCCGGTCTGTGCACAACCCAACAGATCTTTGCGGTCAAGGATGATCGGTATAGCCTGTTCCTGGATAGGCGTAGGGGTCGTATAGCCCTCGTTATCCAAAGCCTTTAACAAAGGCTCAATGAGATTGAGATGTTTGAATGACAAAATAAATACTATTTAAAATGGAAAAAAGCCCGTCTACTCAACAATATCCTTCAGGAGTTAATACAGAAGGTTGTCACGAAAGTGGATAGAAAGGAGTATTAACGGGTGCAAAGGTAAGTGATTTTGATGGAATAAGAAAATTAAGGAAAGGCGACAAAAGCTTTCTAATTGATAATCAATACATTGAGTTAGCAATCAAGTAAATGAATATTTTTAAAATTTTATGTGGTCTTTTTAGGCCGCATTTGAAAATTCTCCCTATATTTGTTCTCGTTAGCGGTTCATATGTATTTACAGTCTTCAGGTTAAGGTATATAAAAGAGACTGGACCGTTGATCGGAACGGCGGGGCTTCGCAAGCCTGCCGTCTTCCGGGCCGGAGACCCATAGTAGCAACACGCTTCCGGCTATAAAGACAGTAATATCAAGTTTAAGTTTGGTTGGAACAGCAAGGACACAGTTCTTGAGGGCGCCCTGTTTCTACAGGGGACCCAATAGGATAAGGTTTAAAGGGCCGCCTCATGTCCATGAGGCGGCTATTTTTGTATGTGCCGAGGTTAGCTATCTCATGTGATCTTGCAGTAGTGCCGGCCATGCCGGTTCGCTAAAAAAAACTGATATAGAACTGCCCGTCAATCTCATAATAATATGAATGATCCTGCCGCGAAAACCGAATTGGCGCACCTAACTCCTTCAACACTTTCAGATATTCATACAAACTTCGCTCAGAAATTCCCATTTTTTGGGCGAATTCGGGCGGAGAGCCCGTCCCTTTGCGGCGAATAAATTGATCCAGCTCCAGTAATAGGCTAAGGTATTGTTTCATAACAGTAAATTTGATTTACTACTATCTGGCAAGCCTTAACCCGGAATAATGTAATAGAATAAAGTGAATTAAAAATACAGCAATTTGTATTCCTGCCCACACCAGGACGCAGAAATATGGCCGTCATAAGAGATAACCCGGAGCTCCCCGCGGAATAAAATCATATCATCATCCGCAGCGGCTCTTCCAACAGGCTCTTCACCGTTTGCAGAAAGGCAGAACCCGTCGCACCATCCACCACCCGGTGGTCACAGCTGAGGGTCAGCTTCATCACATTGCCCGGGACAACCGCTCCCTTCTTAACTACGGGAATTTGCTGGATCGAGCTCACAGCCAGGATACAGGCATCAGGAGGATTGATGATCGCCGTGAACTCATCCACGCCGAACATACCCATATTAGATATCGTGAACGTACTGCCTTCCCAGTCGGCAGGTTGTAGCTTTTTATTCTTGGCCCTCTGCGCCAGGTCCTTCACCTCCGCGCCAATCTGAGATAGGCTCTTCGTATCGGCAAAACGTACCACAGGAACCAGCAACCCATCTTCTATCGCTACTGCGACACCAATGTTCACATGATGGTTGACCCTGATCTTATCTCCCAGCCAACTGCTGTTGATGGCCGGATGCTGTTTCAATGCCACTGCTACCGCTTTCAATACGAGGTCATTGAAAGAAATCTTCACCGGCGATACCTCATTCAGTTTCCCCCTGGCTTCCACCGCATTGTCCATATCGATAGACATCGTGATGTAAAAGTGCGGGGCCGTGAATTTGCTTTCCGCCAATCGCTTGGCAATGACCTTCCGCATCTGCGATACAGGCACATCCTCATAGCTCACCTGACCTGAAGGCACTGCTGTCACCGGCTTGCCGGCCTGCGCCACTTGCACAGCTGACTGTGAAGCCCCACCACTGGCGGATGCCGCCGCAGGCGTATAACTGTCTACATCCTTCTTGACGATCCGGCCATTGTCGCCGCTGCCAGGCACCTTCGAAATGTCGATTCCTTTCTCGGCCGCCAGCTTCCTGGCCAGAGGACTGGCCTTGATCCGGCCATCCGCACTGACAGACAATCCGCTGTGACCATTGTCACCAGCCTCTGCCGTCTGCACCCCTGCCGTCGTTGCAGCCCCTGCCGGTTCACTCACCGTGGCCACGCCCCCCTTATTCTTCGATGCGGCCACAATACTGTCAAGATTGACCTTCTTTTCGTCCCCGATAACGGCCAGCAGATCATTGACCGCAATCTTCTCGCCCTTCTGCGCACCGATATATAATAATTTCCCTTCCTTATAGCTTTCCAGTTCCATCGTCGCCTTATCAGTCTCGATATCCGCCAGGATATCCCCCTTCTTCACCGGATCCCCTACCTTTTTATGCCAATCAGCAATCACTCCCTCTGTCATCGTATCGCTCAACCGGGGCATCAGGATAACTTCCTCCTGCTTGGAAAGATCCAGGCCGCCGCTGGCCGCCTTGGGTGTCGCTGCATTCCCGCCGGTTGCCGCCGCTGCAGGAGCTGCAGTAGGTGCCGCTGCCGTATTCGCCGCTGCTTTCGCAGGCGCTGCCGCCGCTCCCCCTCCCTTCACCAGGCTTGAAATATCTTCTCCCGGAGCACCGATAATGGCCAACAGATCATTCACTTGTATCTTCCCCCCTTTATCCGTTCCGGTATATAATAAGGTGCCGTCTTTATAACTTTCCAGGTCCATCGTCGCTTTATCCGTCTCCACCTCTGCCAGCAACTCGCCTTTTTTGACGGGATCGCCCACTTTCTTATGCCAGGCAGCGATGACACCCTCCGTCATCGTATCACTCAATCGGGGCATTAAAATAACTTCAGCCATAACGCATTGTCTTATTTAGATACAAGAGAAATTGAAATCGAGCCGTGAAATTAAGACAAAATGCCGGAAAATACGCTTCCCAAAAAATAGCTCATTTTCCGGCAACATCTTATGTCGGTCCTTCGGACAAGCCGCCGGAGGCAGCTTAGGGAATTACCCACCCATCAAACCGCTTTTACATTCCCCGTGCGCTTCAGCACGCCCCAGTGTTGCAGCTCCCCTTTCAACGCACGACGGACGGCCCTGAACAATACCAGCCAGGTCAACCACCGCCAGATCAGTCTTTGCGGGATCAGCCAGACAAGCCGCGACAGTTTTTCTCTTTCAAAACAGAAGGCCAGCAGCGCTACCAATAGGTCTACTATCATGAAAACCAGGTAATACCCACCGATCTTACTGGCATTTCCCGTGAAGAGGCCTACGATCATGAAAAAGTCGGCCAGTGGGATGACAAAAGGAATGATATATTGAAAGATTAAGATGTTCGGTAACGCAGCATACCCCAGCCACCGGTATTTCCAGTTTAGCAAAGCATCCCGGTTCTTCCAGAACGTTTGCATCACTCCATAGCTCCAGCGGAAACGCTGCTTGAAGAACTGTTTCAGTGTCTCCGGCGCCTCTGTCCAGGCGATGGCCGTATTGTCGTTTTCGATGATATAGCCGCATCGCAGGATACGGATCGTCAGATCACAATCCTCCGCCAGTGTATCGGTTGTGAACCCACCCGCCTCTTCGATCGCCTGCTTCCGGAAAGCCCCTATCGCGCCCGGCACCACAGTGATGGCATTCAGGTAGGCAAATGCTTTACGATCGAAGTTCTGACTGCTGATATATTCGATCGCTTGCCAACGGGTCATCAGGTTCACCTGGTTGCCGACCTTCACATTGCCCGCAACAGCGCCGACAATGCCCCTGCCCGCAGCTTGTCCGGTTCCTCCTCCCTGCTTCATCCGGGACCCCTTGTTGTCACCAAAATGCATGACCAACTGCGATATGGCATTGGGTTCCAGCTTGGTATCCGCATCGATGCAGATCACGACCTCCGCTTCCGACCGGCTGATGCCGTAATTCAAGGCCGACGCCTTTCCTCCATTGGGCTTTGTATAGACTTTCACCTGCGGGTGACCGGCAAACGCCTCGCTGACTTTTGCATACGTCGCATCGTGGCTACCGTCATCCACAAAAATAATTTCGAAATGGGGATAGTCCCCCTTCAACAGGCTTTCGACACTGCTTACCGCATTCACCTCCTCATTGTAAGCCGGAACGATAACGCTCACCAGCGGAGCGCCTGCCC
>Ga0302312_10000571_pt1 | contig 26203 bp, 25 predicted proteins | sample III_Palsa_N2_1_FD_200529 | JGI IMG/M metagenome (GOLD analysis project Ga0302312, IMG submission 200529) | Peat permafrost microbial communities from Stordalen Mire near Abisko, Sweden - III_Palsa_N2_1 | ecosystem: Environmental > Terrestrial > Soil > Palsa > Peat permafrost | place: Sweden... | reverse complement strand
GCCAGATAATCGGCGTCCCACGTGTGCGCGAGCCGGGAAATTTTGAGAGTTCGCTGGCCGAACAAAGTTCTGTAGACGAACAACCCGGACAGGATTCGACGCGCGTCCGCAATTGATTGAGGAGAACCCACAGCCGCTAGCTGGTGGAATGCCGGTGGAATTTCCAGCGCCTACCGGCCTTGAACCCGCGAGAAGCACCGCCGCACAAGGGTCTCAGGCCAGAGGTGTCTATTATGCTGTCCAACAGACTGGCCTTTTTGAGCGAATTCTGGCCTGATGTTTCTACGGCTGCGGGGTTGCACGTTGCCTGACTGCTGCGCAGTTGATTGCACGCACGCTGGCTTCCCAGCAGCGCGCTTTTGGTGCAATCGTCATGTTTGTCAAATGCGCCGAAATGGTGTATAAATGACGCATCATCCGCGTAAGGAGTACGCCATGAGCGCTCGATTCAACATAGTTCTGTCCGACGACCTGAACAAGGCTCTTGATCAGGTTGTTGATGAAAGTGAAACCAGCAAGAGCGATGTTTTGCGCAAGGCACTTACGCTATATCTGGCCGCCCGTGAAGGGAGTCGCAAGGGTTTGAAGCTGGGCTTGGCGGAGAAGTCTGAAGACCTTAAAACGGAAATCGTGGGCTTGTGAGTACCCTCGACCTGAATTCGCCGCCTCCCGGTCACAAATATAGCGTTGCGATTGATCCCGAGGAAACTCCGTGGGAGCGCGCCCTCCGGTTATTTAAGGATGTGGCGCTTTTTCTCTTTGCAATAGCCGTAGTCGCGACGATCCTGCTAGTGTGTTATCACACTGTTACCTCGACTACCGCAGCGGCAGACGAAAAAAAATGGGCAATGTCGGTGTTATCAGCGGCTGCTGGTGGCATTCTCGGCTATCTAGTTCGTAAGTAGCACACGCCACACGTCTGTCAAACAGTGCAATTCAATTGCATAGCGGTGGCATCTCGCCAGTTTCCAGGTGCGTGCGGATCACCTCATTCGACCACCACGCACGCGGGTTGTGTCCGGTGGGTGGTGGGAGTTGACCTTTGGCGACTTGTCGGTAGACCGCACTCTGCGAGCAGCCGTATAGATACATTAGGTGCTGTACGCGGAGACTGCCGGGACCACTCAGATACTCCTGGGTGACCGGCTTGGCCTTGACCTTGTACGGCGCTGGCGTGGCGGCGGGTGCGGGCGTAATGGGCGCGGGAGCGCTGGCGCTTGAAAAGGAAACGGACACGGGACTACCTCACGCAAAAAGTATTTCCCCGTGCTCTTTACGTGCTGCGTGTCTCTATCTGTTTATGGCGCGCATTGGCGCTTGATCAGTCATTTTAGCGCGGTCCACACTCATTAGGTGGGAGTGCTAATCAGTGAATCGAGATAGTCAGACCAACGTTGCATTAACGCAACCCGGCCCGTCAGATAGGTCGCCTGGTTATACGAACCCTCTGCCGTGGTGTTGCCCTTGGACTTTCTGTGAGCCAGCACGGCGTCGATTACATGCGGTTCTGACCACTCTGCCTCGTTGCAGTGCGTGCTGAATGTCGAACGGAACGAGTGCGGAGAGTATTCCTTGCCGGTCAGCCGGTACATGGCCTCACGCGCGCTGCTTTGCGGCATGGGCACGTGGGGGTTGTTCTCGTTGGGGAACAGCAGGCCGGTTGTCCCGCTGATGTCCTGCAAGCGCGTGAGCAGGGCCACTGCCTGACGACTGAGCGGCACCTTGTGCAGGCGCTTCATTTTCATGCGCGACGCCGGAATGACCCATTGCGCGCCAGCCATGTCGAACTCCCCCCAGTCCGCGCACCGGAGTTCTGACGACCGGACGCACGTATGGGCCAGCAACAGCAGCATGAGCCGCGCCCGTCCGTCGCCACCGTAGTCCCGGAGATCAGCCAGCAGTTTGCGCAGCACATCGGGATTCATGACCGGACTGTTGACGGTCTGCGCTTCGGACTTCTTTTTCCTGGTCCGCACGTTGGCGATGGGGTTGACCGTCAACAGCCCTTCGTCGCACGCGTGTTCGAAGGCCGCGTTAATCCAGATTTTGGCTATCTTGGCGACAGCAGGCGTCGCCCGCGTCATCGGCACGTGCTTGCCCGCCTGGTCATCCCATGGCTTGAGCGTGCCTTCGCGGATGCCCCGCAGATGCACCACCAGTTCATTCCGCGTGACCCTGGCGAACGGCACCTGACCGATATCCATGCGCGGGCCGAAATACCTGTCCATGTACGTGCGGACCTGCAGCGCGTAGGACGGCACCCAGTCCGGGCTGTTTTCCTTGATCCACGCCTCAACCAGTTGCCAGACCGTTTCAGCTTGTGCCTCTTTCGCCAGTTCGGCCTTTGCCGCCGCCTTGACCGTCCGGTGCTGGGGCGGGTGCTGGCCCTTCTGCACGTAGTCCGACCAGGCCTTGGCGCGTGCAGCGTCCGCCTGTTTGTATGACATCGCAGGCCACTCGCCAAGCTTGACCTCGAACTGGCGTTCTTTATCCTGTGCGGGATCGAACAGCCGGTAAGCCCATTTCCATGTCCGGTCACCACCGAGGCCGGTGTACAGGTACATGCGATTGCCGACCGCGAGCTTGGAGCCGGGCAGGGCCTTTTCAATGTCGGCTTTGGACGGGCCGCCATCGGCTTTTCCGGCCTTCTTGGGCGCAACTGGGGATTGTTGCGCTGGCGTTACCAATGACAAAACGGGGGACGGGTTCACGGCGTGTTCCTTTTTAAAATTCCACCAGAATTCCACCAGGATTCCACCAGGATTCCACCAGGATTCCATCGAATTTTAACTCAGAACGCACCAGAATGAACTAGATGGATAACCGCAGGGCCTTGATTGGCAAGGGTTTCGCGCCAGAATGCGCCAGATTGAAATGGCTTTCTTCATGGTCGAGCGTAATAGCCATGAGTCGGGCCTGAAATGCGGTTATTTAAAGGTTATCGCACCATATTCCGGCTCTCGCTGGCTTTTGAGAGGACTGGCTGACCCGTCGCCGGGTGCAACCCGCCCGCCGTTTCAGGGCTACCGGTCGGGTTGAGTCTGCCGATAGTCACGTGCTATAATCTCTGGCTAAGTCGCTCCACATTATTCTATTTTGTGGAAAGGACTGGCCCGTAGCGATAGTTGCCTGCGCTACAGGAGATTTTCAAGGCAGCAGACTCGCAAGCCGGCAGCACCCAGGGTGTCCGCCGCGTCAGGTCCTCGCACATGGCGAAGACGGCGCGGCCGATGCAGCCGCCGGCTTAAGACCCAACCCTAGCGGAGATTTTCATGGCAGTTACCATGCGTCAAATGCTGGAAGCAGGTGTCCACTTCGGTCACCAAACGCGCTTCTGGAACCCGAAGATGGCCCCCTTCATTTTCGGTCATCGCAACAAGATTCACATCATCAACCTCGAAAAGACGCTGCCGATGTACAACGACGCACTGAAGTATGTGCGTCAGCTGGCAGCTAACCGCGGCACGATCCTGTTCGTCGGCACGAAGCGTCAATCGCGCGACACGATCGCCGAAGAGGCACAACGCGCTGGTATGCCGTTCGTCAACGCACGCTGGCTCGGCGGCATGCTGACCAACTTCAAGACGCTGAAGGTTTCGATCAAGCGCCTGAAGGACATGGAAGCAGCGGTGGAAGCCGGTGAAACGGAACGCATGAGCAAGAAGGAAGCGCTGTTGTTCGAACGCGAAATTCTCAAGCTGCAAAAGTCGATTGGCGGCGTGAAGGACATGGGCGGCATTCCGGACGCAATCTTCGTGGTTGACGTCGGTTACCACAAGATTGCCGTGACCGAAGCCAACAAGCTCGGCGTGCCGGTTATCGCGGTGGTCGACACGAACCACTCGCCGGAAGGCATCGACTACGTGATCCCGGGTAACGACGACGCCAGCAAGGCTGTCGCTCTGTACACGGCTGGCGTGGCTGACGCGATCCTCGAAGGCCGTGCCAACGCGGTCAACGAAGTGGTGCAGGCTGCACGTGGCGGTGACGGCGACGAGTTCGTCGAGGTCAACGCGGAAGCGTAAAGCTGCCCCGTGTCCGGCAAAAAAGGGGGCTTTCTACAGGCCCCCTTTTTTTAAGTCATGACACCTGGCTACAGTGCGAGAAAAATACGCGCTGTGCGGAAACGAATTCTTGCCGCCGGCATCGAAGTGCGGGCGGTATGTGAAAGACAGACTTTAGGAGCAAATGATGGCGGCAATTACCGCAAGCATGGTTGCAGAACTGCGCGCGAAGACCGATGCGCCGATGATGGAATGCAAGAAGGCGCTGACGGAAGCCGACGGCAACATGGAGCGCGCTGAAGAACTGCTGCGCGTGAAGCTCGGCAACAAGGCCAGCAAGGCCGCTTCGCGCGTCACGGCTGAAGGCGTGATCGCCTCGTTCATCGGCGGCGGCGTCGGTGCGATCGTCGAACTGAACTGCGAAACCGACTTCGTTTCGAAGAACGATGACTTCCTGGCTTTCTCCAAGCAGATCGCTGAACTGGTCGCTGCGAAGAACCCGGCTGACGTCGCTGCGCTGGCAGCCCTGCCGCTGGAAGGCTCGACGGTCGACGCAGTGCGCCTCGCGCTGGTCGGCAAGATCGGCGAAAACCTGTCCATCCGCCGTTTCGTGCGTTTCGAAACCGCCAACAAGCTGGCGGCCTACCTGCACGGCACGCGTATCGGCGTGCTGGTCGAGTACACCGGCGCGGACGAGCAGGTCGGCAAGGACGTCGCTATGCACATCGCGGCCATGAAGCCGGTCTCGCTGTCGTCGGACGAAGTCCCGGCAGATCTGATCGCCAAGGAACGTAGCATTGCTGAACAGAAGGCCGCCGAATCGGGCAAGCCGGCTGAAATCGTCGCCAAGATGGTCGACGGCAGCGTGCAAAAGTACCTGAAGGAAGTGTCGCTGCTGAACCAGACGTTCGTTAAGAACGACAAACAGACGATCGAACAGATGCTGAAGGCCGCAGGCTCAAGCGTGCAGAAGTTCGCGCTGTTCGTGGTCGGCGAAGGCATTGAGAAGAAGCAGGACGATTTCGCAGCCGAAGTGGCCGCACAAGTGGCTGCTGCAAAGCAACAATAAGCATCGCCTAAGTTTCAGGTTGTACCGTTGGACCCGCGGTGGGGCAAGACCCTGCCGCGGTCGGCAGCGCCGCAAGGCGGTGCGCGGGTTGACCCTCGCTGTTCCGCCGCCACTGGCGAACCCCAGGGTTCGTCAATTTGGCGACGCTTGCCCGAATCAGTATTTCACCCCTACAGTTAGTTCCTTGTTGTTGCCCTGTTCTGCGCGATCTGGATACCCCTATGCCCACTGCCTATAAACGCGTCCTGCTCAAACTCTCCGGCGAAGCTCTAATGGGCGATGATGCCTTTGGCATCAATCGCGCAACGATCGAAAGAATGGTGGCGGACGTGGCCGAGGTGGTGCGGCTCGGTACGCAGTTGGCCGTGGTGATCGGCGGCGGCAATATTTTCCGTGGAGTGGCAGGCGGCGCGGCGGGTATGGACCGTGCGACGGCCGACTACATGGGGATGCTGGCCACCATGATGAACGCGCTGGCGCTGCAGGACGCGATGCGCCACGCCGGTATCGAGGCGCGCGTGCAATCCGCGCTGCGCATGGACCAGGTGGTCGAGCCGTACATTCGCCCCCGGGCGATCCGCCAGCTGGAAGAAGGCAAGGTCGTGATCTTCGCGGCCGGTACCGGCAATCCGTTCTTTACGACGGACACCGCAGCGGCGCTGCGCGGTTCGGAAGTCGGAGCGGAAGTCGTGCTGAAAGCCACCAAGGTGGACGGCGTCTATTCGGCCGACCCGAAGAAAGACCCGACAGCGACGCGCTACACGACGATCAGCTTCGACGAGGCGATCGGCCGCAATCTGCAGGTCATGGACGCGACGGCGTTTGCGCTGTGCCGCGACCAGAAACTGCCGATCCGCGTGTTTTCAATTGTCAAGCCGGGTGCGCTAAAGCGCATTGTGCAGGGCGAGGACGAGGGTACTCTCGTCCACGTGTAAACTCTCGTTCACATAACGTGGGCTTTAACGCGGGCCCGGGCCGCCGCTAATCGCGCGCTGGCCGGCTCGCACCGTTTTGAAGGTTCGGAGGTTTAAAAATGTCTGTGGCTGATATCAGGAAGGGCGTCGAGCAGAAAATGCAGCGCTCGATCGACGCATTCAAGAACGATCTGTCGAAGATCCGCACGGGCCGTGCGCATACGGGCCTGCTCGATCACATCCAGGTCGATTATTATGGCTCGCCGGTGCCGATCTCGCAGGTCGCGAACATGACGCTGATCGATGCGCGTACGATCGGCGTGCAGCCGTGGGAAAAGAAGATGGTGCCGGTCGTCGAAAAGGCGATTCGCGATTCCGATCTGGGCCTGAACCCGGCTACGCAAGGCGACGTGATCCGCGTGCCGATGCCCGCGCTGACCGAAGAACGCCGCCGCGAGCTGACCAAGGTCGCGCGCAGCGAAGCCGAAACGGCCAAGGTCGCGGTGCGCAACCTGCGCCGCGATGCCAACGAGCAACTGAAGAAGCTCGTGAAAGACAAAGAAATTTCCGAAGACGACGAGCGTCGTGCCGGTGACGACGTCCAGAAGTTTACGGACAAGTTCGTCAACGAAATCGACAAGCTCGTGACGACCAAAGAAGCCGAGATCATGACGGTTTGAGGCCGTCAGGCTTCAGCACCTTCAGGTCTTTACTTCTTTATTTGCAGTCACTGTCCCGACGGCCATGACCTATACCAGCTCAACCGTTCGCGTGCCTGATGTCGCGGCGGTGCCGCGACATATCGCGATCATCATGGACGGCAATGGCCGTTGGGCAACGCAACGCCGTCTGCCGCGCGTGGCCGGCCATACGCGCGGCGTCGACGCGGTGCGCGCGGCCGTCGAGGCGTGTGCACGCTCCGGCGTCGAATATCTGACGCTGTTCGCCTTCAGCTCCGAAAACTGGCGCCGTCCGAACGACGAAGTGTCGTTCCTGATGCGCCTGTTCGTGACCGCGCTCGAGCGCGAGGTCGGCAAGCTGCACGCCAACGGCATTCGGCTGCGCGTGGTCGGCGATCTGTCGATGTTCGACAAGCGCATCCGGGATCTGATCCGCCGCGCCGAGACCAAAACCGCCCGCAACACGCGTCTTACCCTCACCATCGCCGCCAACTACGGTGGCCGTTGGGACATCATGCAGGCCACCCGCAAGCTTGCCGAGCAGTCGGCGCTGGCGGGCGTGGCCGTCGAGGTCACAGAAGATGCGTTTGCCGAACACCTCGCCATGGCGTACGCACCGGAACCTGACCTCTTCATCCGCACCGGCGGCGAGCAGCGCATCAGCAACTTTCTGCTGTGGCAGCTCGCCTATACCGAGTTCTACTTCACCGACACCTTCTGGCCGGATTTCGACGCCGAGGCCCTGCGCCACGCGATCGATTCTTATGCGGAGCGCGAACGTCGCTTCGGCCGGACGAGCGCTCAGCTCGAGCCGCAATCGCAAAACGTCGATTCGCTTCCATGCTAAAAACCCGTGTTATCACGGCGATCGTCCTTCTGGCTGTGTTTTTGCCGGTCACGCTGTTCGCGCCGGTGGGCGCGTTTGGCGCGCTGATCGCGTTCGTGGTTGTCTTTGCCGCCTGGGAATGGGCGCGTCTCCTGAAAGTCGAGGGTGCGGGTCCAATCATTTATGCGCTGGTCGCGGCGGCGGCGCTTGTCGCGAGCACGCGACTGGGCACCGGCATGCGTCTGCCACGACCGCTCTTTCAGGCCGCTGCGGTGTTCTGGGTGCTGGCCGGCCCGTACGTGCTGCTGCGCAAGCCAACGCTGGCGCAGGGCGCCTGGCGCCTGTTCCTGTTTATCGCGGGGATCGTCGTGTTCGTGGCCTGCTGGCATGCGCTGGTCGCGGCCAGGATGGCCGGCGTACCGTTTGTTCTGTCCCTGATGCTAGTGGTCTGGCTGGCCGATATCGGTGCATACTTTGCGGGTAAGGCGTTCGGGCGGCACAAGCTGGCGCCGGCCATCAGCCCCGGCAAGACCTGGGAAGGGGCGATCGGCGGCTGGCTGGCGGTTCTGATCGTCGCGACGGTGGCCATCCTGTTACATGCATTCGAGCCGACACTGTATTCTGCGCTGCTGGAGCGCCTTGGGGCGATCCGGACGCTGGTTGCGCTGACCATTCTGGTGGCCTTCAGCGTCGTTGGCGACCTGTTCGAGTCGATGTTAAAACGTCAGGCCGGCGTGAAGGATTCCAGCGGCCTGCTGCCGGGTCATGGTGGCGTCCTCGACCGCATCGACGCATTGTTGCCGGTGCTGCCGCTCGCCATGCTGCTGCTCGGCTAGAGAAAGAGATATGCAAAAAAGACTGACACTGCTCGGTTCCACGGGCTCAATCGGAGACAGCACGCTCGACGTCGTCGCGCGTCATCCGGAGCGCTTCTCGGTGTATGCGCTCACCGCGCATCGCAACGGCGACAAGCTCGTCGAACAATGCCTGCGTTTCAGGCCCGAAGTGGCCGTGGTCGGCGACGCCGCCACGGCGGCGCAAGTCGCTGCGAAGCTGCGCGAAGCCGGCTGCAAGACCGAGGTGACGTACGGCGCGCAGGCGCTCGTCGAGGTCTCGAAGAGCGACGGCTGCGATACGGTGGTCGCGGCCATCGTCGGCGCGGCGGGGCTTGCGCCGACTTTGGCGGCCGCGCGCGCCGGCAAGCGCATCCTGCTCGCCAACAAGGAAGCACTGGTGATGTCCGGCGCGATCTTCATGGACGCGGTGCGCGATCATGGGGCCGTGCTGTTGCCGGTCGACAGCGAACACAACGCAATTTTCCAGTGCTTGCCGCGCGAAGCCGCGCTGCATGGCGGCGTGTCGAAAATCATTCTGACCGCGTCGGGTGGCCCGTTCCGCACGCGCGAGCCGGCCAGTCTCGTCAACGTGACGCCGGACGAGGCCTGCAAGCATCCGAACTGGGTGATGGGCCGCAAGATCTCGGTCGACTCGGCGACGATGATGAACAAGGGCCTCGAAGTCATCGAAGCGCATTGGCTGTTCGCACTACCGGGCGAGCGCATCGAGGTGCTGATTCATCCGCAGAGCGTGATCCATTCGATGGTCTCGTACGCCGACGGTTCGGTGCTCGCGCAACTTGGCAATCCCGACATGCGCACGCCAATCGCGCACGCGCTCGCGTTCCCCGAGCGGGTCGATTCGGGCGTGGCGCAGCTCGACCTGGTGCAGGTCGCATCGCTGTCGTTCGAAAAGCCGGATTACGCCCGTTTCCCGTGTCTGGCGCTGGCCATGAAGGCCCTCGCCGAAGGTGGTCTCGCGAGCGCGGCTTTGAACGCCGCGAATGAGGTTGCCGTGGATGCGTTCCTGTCGCGCAAGATCGGTTTTATGGTGATCGCGCGAGTAGTCGACGCAGTGCTGAACGCGCTGCCCAATGGCAGCGCTCACGCGCTCGACGACGTGATCGAAGCCGACGCAGCCGCGCGCCGGGCGGCAGCAGACTTTATCCAGCGTTTGCCGCAAGACGCTCTTCGCGCGGAACGTGCCGTCCAGTGAGGCGAATATGAATGTGCTGATCGAGGTGCTCGCCTTCGCGGTCGCGATAGGCGTGCTGGTGGTGGTACATGAGTATGGCCATTACAGCGTGGCGCGTTTGTGCGGTGTGAAAGTGCTACGCTTTTCGATCGGCTTCGGCAAGCCGCTGGTTCAGTGGGTGAGCCCAAAGACGGGCACCGAATGGACGATCGCCGCGTTACCGCTGGGCGGTTACGTGAAGATGCTCGACGAGCGTGAAGTGGGCGCGCCGATTGCACCCGACGATCTGCCGCACGCATTCAACCGTCAGCATGTCGCGAAGCGGTTCGCGATTGTCGCGGCCGGCCCAATCGCCAATTTTATTCTTGCCATCGTGCTGTTCGCCGCCGTGTTCGCCACGGGTGTGAGCGAACCGTCCGCCATCGTTGCTGCGCCGACTCCGAACACACCCGCTGCGCTCGCCGGGTTCGACGGTGGCGAGACGGTGATCGCCGTGCGCAACGCGGACGGCGGCGCAGGCTCCAGCGAAGCGGTTCGCTCATGGTCGGACCTGCGCTGGAAGATGCTGGGCGCGGCATTCGATCATCGCCGCATCATTCTGAGCGCCAAAGACAGCCATGGGACTTTCGATTTCCCGCTGGATCTGCGCGATGTCTCCGAGAAGGATGTCGACGACGATTTCATGTCGCATCTGGGCTTCGAGCCGGGTGGCGGCAAGCTGATCGTGGCGGGTGTGCAGGCCGGCAGCGCGGCGCAGCGCGCGGGCCTGGCGGCCGGTGACCGTCTGCTGTCGATCGATGGCACGCCTACCGATAACGCAACGTCGTTCATCGCCTACATCAAGACGCACGCAGGCAAGAGCATCACGTTGCAGGTCGCGCGAGGCGGCGACGCGCAGCAGGGCGGCAAGACCGAGGATATCCACGTGGTCCCGCTCGCGCAGCACGACGACGCGAGCGGCGCGGAGGTCGGCCGTATCGGCGCGGAACTCGCGACCCAGGTGCCGTCCATCACGGTGCGTTACGGTCCGATCGAAAGTCTGCAGTTGGGCGCGCGCCGCACGTGGGATCTCGCGGCTTACTCGGTGCGCATGTTCGGCCGGATGATCACCGGTGAAGCGTCGTTGAAAAATCTGTCAGGTCCGGTCACGATCGCCGACTACGCAGGTAAGAGCGCAAGGTTGGGTCCATCGGCATTCCTGTCATTCCTGGCACTGGTTAGCATCAGTCTCGGCGTACTTAACCTGCTCCCGATTCCGGTATTGGACGGGGGGCATCTGTTATATTATTTGGTTGAAGCTGCAACTGGCAAGGCGGTCTCCGACCGCTGGCAGCTCGTTCTGCAGAGAGCTGGACTGGCCTGCATCGTGGCCTTGTCGGCGATCGCGCTTTTCAACGATCTGGCCCGCCTGATCCATTTTTGACGCGTCCGGCGGCGCTCGCGACGAGCGGCCGCCCAGCATGATTGAGCTTTACATTGGGATCGCGTGAGATGTGAGCGGGTGGTCCGATTGGTTTCCCGATCACGAAGCACTACGGCGACCAGTACCAGAAATTCCAGTTCCAGATTGGAACGGCATTCTGATTGGATGGTCCGGGATAACCCGGACCTCTTTACAGTATCGAGAGGATGACTTTGCGAACCGGTATGTTTTCGAAACGTGTGAGGTGCGCCTCTGTGACGTGCGCGCTTGCGCTGGCAATGACTTTGGGCGCGGGTGTAGCGCACGGACAGGAAGCCAGGATTGCCGCCGTCAACTCGGATCGCATCCTGCGCGAGTCGGCCGCCGCGAAGGCGGCACAGACCAAGCTTGAGGCCGAGTTCGCAAAGCGCGACAAGGATCTGCAGGATATGGCGCAGAAGCTGAAGTCGATGTCGGACGCGCTGGACAAGAACGGCGCGTCGATGGCGCCGGCCGACCGTGCGGAAAAGCAGCGCGACCTGTCGCAACTGGACACCGATTTTCAGCGCAAGCAACGCGAGTTCCGCGAAGACCTGAACCAGCGCCGCAATGAGGAACTGGCAGCCGTTCTCGACCGCGCCAACAAGATAATCAAGCAGATCGCCGAGCAGCAGCACTACGACCTGATCGTTCAGGAAGCGGTGTATGTGAGCCCGCGCATCGACATCACCGACCAGGTCCTTAAGGCCCTGGCGGCGGCTGCTAATGGCGCGTCGGCCCCGACCGGCAACTGAAGCGGTAACCGAACTGGCAACTGAGCTGGCAACTGAAAAGCAGGAGCAGTACACGCATGGCATTTACGCTCGAGGACATCGTCCAGCAGTTCGGCGGTGAAGTAGTCGGAGATCGCTCGCACCGCGTGGGCAGCCTGGCTCCGCTGGACCAGGCAGGCCCGAATCAGCTGGCGTTCCTCGCCAATCCGAAATATCTGTCGCAGGTCGAGACCACCCGCGCGGGTGCGGTGCTGATCAACGCTGAGGATCTCGCGAAACTTGGCGTCGGCGCGCCCGAAGAGGGAGACCACGTCGCCGGTACGCACGACGCCCGTATGCACGGCGCCCGTAATTTCATCGTCACGCCCAACCCCTACGCTTACTTCGCGCGAGTCGCGCAGACGTTCATCGACATGGCCGCACCGAAGCCCGTGCCGGGCGTGCACGCCAGCGCGGCGGTTGATCCGTCGGCGCAGATCGCTGCAAGCGCGGTGATCGGCCCGCACGTCACGGTGGAAGCCGGCGCGGTGATCGGCGAGCACGTGCGGCTGGACGCGAACGTGGTGATCGGCCGTGACACGCAGATCGGCGCCGGCACGCATCTGTATCCGAACGTCAGCGTGTACTACGGCTGCAAGATTGGCGAGCGCGTCATCATTCATGCCGGCGCGGTAATCGGCTCCGACGGCTTTGGTTTTGCACCGGACTTCGTCGGCGAAGGCGAATCCCGCACGGGCAGCTGGGTCAAGATTCCACAGGTCGGCGCTGTATCGATCGGCCCCGATGTCGAAATCGGCGCTAATACGACGATCGACCGCGGCGCCATGGCCGATACCGTGATCGAAGAATCCGTGAAGATCGACAACCTGGTGCAGATCGGTCATAACTGCAGGATTGGCGCATACACGGTCATTGCCGGCTGTGCGGGCATTGCCGGCAGCACCACGATTGGCCGCCATTGCATGATCGGTGGCGCGGTGGGTATCGCCGGACACGTTACACTGGCCGATCATGTGATCGTCACCGCCAAGTCGGGCGTGTCGAAATCGCTGCTGAAACCGGGCATGTACACGAGCGCATTCCCGGCCGTGAACCACGCCGACTGGAACAAGAGCGCAGCTTTGTTGCGCAACCTCGATAAACTGCGTGACCGTATCAAGGCGCTGGAAGCGGCTGCGGCCGCCGACGCACCGGGCAACAAGGCGTGAGCGCGGGCCGGGTCAGCCATCAGCAATGGCCCGGTTTCAAGCACGTCAAGCTGGTCAAGCAGGAAGCGTCGCGAAGGGTGACCGGGCAGGATGGGCTGCCGGGTCATAGAAAGCGGCGGCAGCACGCGTTACCAACCCACCTGAACCGTATCCGCAGTCATCATCGCGCAGTCAATGCGTGAGCAGAAACACCATGAGCACCGAAAAAATCAATCTCGACATTCATAAGATTCTCACGCTGCTGCCGCATCGCTATCCGATCCTGCTTGTTGACCGGGTGCTCGAACTCGAACCGCATAAGAGCATCAAAGCGCTGAAGAACGTGTCGATCAATGAGCCGTACTTCATGGGTCACTTCCCGAGCCGTCCGGTGATGCCGGGTGTGCTGATCCTCGAAGCGCTTGCCCAGACCGCGGCGCTTTTGACGTTCTCGGAAGAACCGCATGATCCGGCCAACACGCTGTACCTGTTCGTCGGCATCGACAATGCGCGCTTCAAGCGGGTGGTGGAGCCCGGCGATCAGCTGATCCTGAACGCAACGTTTGAACGGCATATGCGCGGCATCTGGAAGTTCAAGGCGCGCGCTGAGGTGGATGGCGTGGTTGCGGCGGAAGCCGACCTGATGTGCGCAGTCCGTCATACGGATACGAACGGCCAGTAAGGCATGGCCTGTAACGCTGGACCGCTGACGCACGTGCATGCAACGGGCATCCGTGCGGGGGCGGCCAGCAATGGATAGCCGGTAGGGCGACTGACGCCCGGCTGGCCTCCGGATAACGCAACGGAATCAGAAGCGAGGGCGCATGAGCAGGATTCATCCCACTGCAATCATCGAGCCGGGCGCACAGCTCGACGAAACGGTTGAAATCGGGCCGTATGCCATCGTTGGCCCGCACGTCACGATCGGCGCGGGCACGACGGTCGGTTCGCACAGTGTGATCGAAGGTCACACGACGATTGGCGAAGATAACCGCGTTGGCCACTATGCATCGGTCGGTGGCCGGCCGCAGGACATGAAGTACAAAGACGAGCCGACCCGGCTCGTGATCGGCAATCGCAACACGATTCGCGAGTTCACCACGATCCACACCGGCACAATTCAGGACGCGGGCGTCACCACGCTCGGCGACGACAACTGGATCATGGCGTATGTGCACCTCGGGCACGACTGTCACGTCGGCAGTAACGTCATCCTCGCGAGCAACGCGCAGATGGCCGGCCACGTGACGATCGGCGACCACGCGATCGTCGGCGGCATGTCGGGTGTGCATCAGTACGTGCGCATCGGCGCGCATTCGATGCTGGGTGGTGCGTCGGCACTCGTGCAGGACATCCCGCCGTTCGTGATCGCTGCCGGCAACAAGGCCGAGCCGCATGGCATCAACGTCGAAGGTCTGCGCCGGCGCGGTTTTTCCGCAGATGCGATTTCGGCGCTGCGTGCCGCGTATCGCCTGCTGTACAAGAACGGCCTGTCGCTGGAAGAAGCCAAGGTTCAACTGCGTGATCTGGCCTCGGCCGGCGGCGATGGCGATGCGCCGGTGCAGGCGTTTCTCGACTTCGTGGTCGCGTCGCAACGCGGCATCATCCGCTAACCGATGGCCCTGCAACCGAGTCCGCTACGGCTTGCAATGGTCGCCGGAGAACCGTCCGGCGATCTGCTTGCCGCGTCCCTGCTGGATGGCCTCGGCAGCCACTTGCCGGCCGATACGCAGTATTACGGCATTGGCGGCCCGCGTATGATCGCCGCGGGTTTCGATGCCCATTGGCCGATTGAAAAGCTGTCGGTGCGCGGCTATGTCGAAGTGCTGCGTCATATCCCGGAGATTCTCGGCATCCGCAACGAGCTGAAACGTCAGTTGCTGGCCGAGCCGCCAACTGTGTTCGTCGGCGTCGACGCGCCTGATTTCAACTTTGCCCTCGAGCACGCGCTGCGGGACGCCGGAATTCCGACCATTCACTTCGTGTGCCCGTCCATCTGGGCATGGCGCGGCGGCCGGATCAAGAAGATCGCCAAAGCCGTCGACCACATGCTGTGCGTGTTTCCGTTTGAAACCGCGCTGCTTGAAAAGGCCGGCGTGGCGGCCTCGTATGTGGGCCATCCGCTCGCTGACGAGATTCCGCTGGTACCCGACACGCTCGGCGCGCGCCGCAAGCTTGGTCTGCCGGAAAGCGGCCCGGTGATCGCCGTGCTGCCGGGCAGCCGGCGCTCGGAAATCAATCTGATCGGTCCGACGTTTTTCGCCGCCATGGAGCTGATGCAGCATCGCGAGCCGGGTGTGCGCTTCGTGATGCCGGTGGCGACACCGGCGCTGCGCGAATTGCTGCAGCCTCTGGTGGATGCCAGTCCGGGCCTCGCGCTGACGCTGATCGAAGGGCAGGCGCAGGTGGCGATGACGGCGGCCGATGCAATCCTCGTCAAGAGCGGCACGGTGACGCTGGAAGCCGCGCTTCTGAAGAAGCCGATGGTGATTTCCTACAAGGTGCCCTGGTTGACCGGTCAGATCATGCGGCGGCAAGGCTATTTGCCGTACGTCGGACTGCCGAACATTCTGGCCGGGCGCTTCGTGGTGCCGGAAATCCTGCAGCACTTTGCGACGCCCGAGGCGCTCGCTGATGCCACCTTGAAACAGTTGCGCGACGAGACCAACCGGCGCACGCTGACGGAAATTTTCACGGAAATGCATCACGTGCTGAAGCAGAACACAGCCCTGCGCGCCGCGGAAGTGGTGGCGAATGTGGTCGACACGCGCAAGGGGCGTCGATGACCGGCGAGCGCGTGGCCCGGCGCAAGTCCGCCGCGGTGGCGGCGCAGCCAGGCTTTAACTTCAACGCGGCGGACGAGATCGTCTGTGGCGTCGATGAAGCGGGACGCGGGCCGCTGGCTGGCCCGGTGGTGGCCGCAGCGGTAATCTTCGATCCGTCGAAACCGATGATCCGCGGGCTCGACGATTCGAAGGTGCTCACCGCTAAAAAGCGCGACGAACTGTATGACAAGATTGTCGAGCGGGCGTTGGCCTTTTGCGTCGCCTCGGCGTCGGTCGAAGAGATCGATGCGCTCAATATCCTGCACGCGACGATGCTGGCGATGAAGCGCGCCGTGGAGGGCCTCGCGGTCGTGCCGACGCTCGTGAAGATCGACGGCAACCGCTGTCCCGTGCTGAGTATCCGTAGCGAGGCGATTATTGGCGGCGACGCGCTCGTGAAGTCCATTTCGGCGGCGTCGATTCTCGCCAAAGTTACGCGCGACCGCATGCTGCTGGAATTGCATCAGACGTTTCCCGTGTACGGCTTCGACGCGCATTCCGGTTACGGCACGCCGCAGCATCTGGCGGCATTGCGCGAGCATGGGCCGTGCGAACATCATCGCCGCTCGTTCGCGCCGGTGCGCGAGGCGCATCTGCGCCTGGGCAAGCTGCCGGTGAGCGCGCCGGGCGCTGAGTCGATGAACCTGCCGCCTCTCGCTGACACAGCGTGGTTCGACGACGCAGCGGGCGCGTCGGACACCTTGGGCGATGGCGCGCATCCCTGAAGCGTTGGCTCGGGCATTTGCCCTGCGCGACGTCCAGGTTTTCTCAAATTCACATTCTCACTGCCTTCGCTGCCTGTGAAAGTCATCACCTCGCGGGACAATCCGCTCTACAAGCGCCTCAAGGCACTGGCCGGCTCGACCCACCAGCAGCGTCGCAGCGGCCACGCGTTGCTCGAGGGGTTCCATCTCGCGAGCACGTATCTGGATGTCGCAGGGCAACCCGAAACCTGTCTCGTCACCGAGGGCGCCTTGCGCCACGACGAGGCGCAAGCCATCGTTTCGCGGATCGACGAGCACCGCATCGTGACGCTGCCGGACGCGCTGTTCGGCCAGTTGTCGAACGTGGTCAACGGGGTGGGGATTCTGCTGCTGGTCGAGAAGCTTGCGCCGCCGTTACCGGAGCGCGTCGCGCAGACCTGTGTGGTGCTCGATGGCGTGCAGGACGCGGGCAATGTCGGTTCGATTCTGCGCAGCGCTGCCGCTGCAGGCATTCAGCAGGTGTTTTGCGCGCCTGGGACGGCTTACGCGTGGTCCTCGAAAGTGCTGCGCTCGGGGATGGGTGCGCACTTTCTGCTGGAGATTCACGAAGACATCGAACCGCAGACGCTTATCGAGCGTCTCGCCGTGCCCGTGGTCATTACAGACTCGCACGGCGCCGAAGCGATCTACGATTGCGACCTGTCGGGGCCGCTCGCCTGGGTGATGGGTAATGAGGGCGCAGGAGTCTCGCAGGCGTGGCGCGACGCGGTCACGCTGCGTGTGACGATTCCGCAGCCGGGCGGGATGGAATCGTTGAATGTGGCTGCGGCTGCCGCCGTGTGCCTGTTCGAGCAGCGCCGCCAGCAGCGCGGCAAGCGTTGACCTATGTCATGCCTCTGGGCAGCATCACGGCGAAAGCCTGAACGCTACTAAAGCCGCGGCCGCCGCGCTACTCTCAATACCCTGGCCGGTCGAGCTTGATCTCCTGCAGGATCGTCGTCGCGATCTCTTCGATCGACTTGTGCGTCGACGACAGCCACTTGACCCCCTCACGCCGCATCATCGCTTCGGCTTCGTTGATCTCGTAACGGCAGTTCTCCGGCGCCGCGTACTTGCTGCCCGGACGGCGCTCGTTGCGGATCTCGGAAAGCCGTTGCGGATCGATCGACAGCCCGAACATCTTGCTGCGGAACTCGAGCAGCGGCGTCGGCAGTTTGCCGCGTTCGAAGTCTTCCGGAATCAGCGGATAGTTTGCCGCCTTCACGCCGTACTGCATCGCCAGATAAAGGCTCGTCGGCGTCTTGCCGCTGCGCGACACGCCAACCAGGATCACGTCGGCATCGGCCAGATTGCGGTTCGATTGGCCGTCGTCATGGGCGAGCGAGAAATTGATCGCCTCGATGCGGTTTTTGTACTCCTCAGTGTCCGCGTTCTGGTGGCCGCGGCCCATCGCGTGGCTCGACTTCAGCTCCAGTTCCTGTTCGAGCGGCTCGACGAAGGTCTGGAACATATCCAGCACCAGCGCGTTCGAGCCCTTGACGATCTTGTTCGACGAACTGTCGACGAGCGTCGTGAAGACGATCGGCCGGCGGCCGTCCTGCTTGACCGCTTCGTTGATTTTCTCGAGCGTGGCGTAGGCCTTCTCGGTCGAATCGACAAAGGGAACCCGGACCAGGCGGAATTTCTGGTCGAACTGGGACAGGATCGAATGCGCGAAGGTTTCGGCAGTGATCCCGGTACCGTCGGAGACGATGAATACGGTGGGCGGCATCAGTGGGGCAGTGGGCAGGGAACGTGAGCGGGAAATTACGCTCGAATCTAACATCGCTGCGTCGGTGTCCAGTGTACGGTGGCTAACCGGAGACTACAGAGGTATCGGCGCGGCGCGCAGTTCGAGGCGCAATTCTCGTCCGACTGTCACATTTTGAGAGTCGGCACGGTAGAATAGCGGCAACCTGTTGGATAAGCAATTGCAGGGGAACCGCGGCTAACTCGCATTGATCGCCCAGCCAACGCCCCGCTTTTTGCTGTTAACTTGCGGCGAATTTGAATAATTTCGTCAAACCGTTGGCTTCGTCGTGCTTTTTGCGCGCTTCGTAGTCCGGCTGCAAGATTCCGCAAATCGTGTGCGCTATTAAGCGATTGTTTATCTAACAGGTTGTGCAAGACGCGAGATTGCCGACTCATCATGCACTCAGCGGTTCTTATGACCGCTTCGCGTCCAAGCCCACTTGCACAGTCGTGTATTTCTTCCACACTTAGGGGCTTGTATGACTAACGCAGTTAACGTCGCAAAGGATCAGGCGTATGTAGTTCCGTTCGAGCAGTTGCGGATGACCGATGTGGAGATTGTGGGCGGCAAGAATGCGTCCCTGGGCGAGATGATCAGTCAACTCGCTCAGGCAGGTGTTCGGGTGCCGACCGGCTTCGCCACCACGGCACTGGCATTCCGCGATTTCCTCCATCACAGCGACCTCACCGAGCGCATCGCCAAACGTCTGGAGACGCTAGACGTCGACGACGTGAAGGCGCTGGCCGAAGCGGGCAAGGAGATCCGTCAATGGATCGTCGACGCGCCGCTGCAGCCGAAGCTCGAGGCCGACATTCGCGCGGGCTTCGACACGCTCCAGAACAGCTCGCCTGAAGAGCTTTCGTTCGCAGTCCGTTCGTCCGCTACGGCAGAAGATTTGCCCGATGCGTCGTTCGCGGGCCAGCAGGAAAGCTACCTCAACGTGATCGGCGTCGAAGACGTGCTCGATCGCATGAAGCATGTGTTCGCGTCGCTGTACAACGACCGCGCTATCTCCTACCGCGTCCACAAGGGCTTTACTCACGCTGAAGTCGCGTTGTCGGCGGGTGTGCAGCGCATGGTGCGCTCGGACGTCGGCGCGGCCGGTGTGATGTTCACGCTCGATACGGAGTCCGGTTTCAAGGACGCTGTGTTCATCACCTCGAGCTATGGCCTCGGCGAAACCGTCGTGCAGGGCGCCGTGAATCCGGACGAGTTCTACGTCTTCAAGACCACGCTTGCACAAGGCAAGTACCCGATCATCCGCCGCTCGATCGGCTCAAAGCTCATCAAGATGGAATTCACCAAGCCGGGCGAGCCTGGCCGCGTGAAGACCGTCGACGTCGCGCACGAGCAGCGCAACCGCTTCTCGATCACCGACAACGACGTAATCGAGCTGGCGAAATACGCTGTGATCATCGAGAAGCACTACCAGCGTCCGATGGACATCGAGTGGGGCAAGGACGGCCGCGACGGCAAGATCTTCATCCTGCAGGCGCGTCCGGAAACGGTGAAGAGCCAGGCAAGCGGTAAGGCCGAGCAGCGCTTCAAGCTGAAGGGCCAGTCGCAAGTCATCGTCACAGGCCGCGCCATCGGTCAGAAGATCGGCGCAGGTCCGGTGCGTGTGATCCAGGATCCGTCGGAGATGGATCGTGTGCAGCCGGGCGACGTGCTGGTGGCCGACATGACTGACCCGAACTGGGAACCGGTCATGAAGCGCGCTTCGGCGATCGTAACGAACCGCGGCGGCCGTACGTGTCACGCGGCCATCATCGCGCGTGAGCTGGGTGTGCCGGCCGTGGTGGGCTGCGGCGACGCAACCGACCTGCTGAAGGAAGGCGCGTTGGTCACCGTATCTTGCGCGGAAGGCGACGAAGGCAAGGTTTACGACGGCCTGCTCGAAACGGAAATCACCGAAATCCAGCGCGGCGAACTGCCGCCGATTCCGGTCAAGATCATGATGAACGTCGGCAACCCGCAACTCGCCTTCGACTTCTCGCAACTGCCGAACGCAGGTGTGGGCTTGGCGCGGCTCGAGTTCATCATCAACAACAACATCGGTGTGCACCCGAAGGCGATTCTCGAGTACCCGAACGTCGATCAGGACCTGAAGAAGGCCGTCGAAAGTGTTGCACGTGGTCATGCCTCGCCGCGCGCGTTCTATGTCGACAAGCTGACCGAAGGTATCGCGACGATTGCTGCTGCGTTCTATCCGAAGCCTGTGATCGTACGTCTGTCGGACTTCAAGTCGAACGAGTACAAGAAGCTGATCGGCGGCTCGCGTTATGAGCCGGACGAAGAAAATCCGATGCTGGGTTTCCGCGGCGCCTCGCGTTACATCGCCGATGACTTCGCTGAAGCCTTCCAGATGGAATGTATCGCGCTGAAGAAAGTGCGCGAAGAGATGGGCCTCGACAACGTCGAGATCATGGTGCCGTTCGTGCGCACGCTGAAGCAGGCGGAGCGCGTGATCGGACTGCTCGAGAAGTTCGGCCTGAGGCGTGGCGAGAAGGGCTTGCGACTCATCATGATGTGCGAAGTGCCGTCGAACGCGATCCTTGCCGAAGAATTCCTGCAGTTCTTCGACGGTTTCTCGATCGGTTCGAACGACCTGACGCAGTTGACGCTCGGCCTCGACCGCGACTCGGGTATGGAGTTGCTGGCAGCTGACTTCGACGAACGCGACCCGGCGGTCAAGTTCATGCTCAAGCGCGCGATTGAAACCTGCCTGCGGCTGAACAAGTACGTCGGTATCTGCGGCCAGGGCCCGTCGGATCATCCGGACTTCGCACAGTGGCTGACCGACGAAGGCATTGAGTCGATCTCGCTGAACCCGGACACGATCATCGAGACCTGGCAGGCGCTGGCAAAGTCGTCGGCGAAATGAAGCAGCAAAATAAGCAGCGCGCATAGCCGTTCGTTGCGGTTCGTCAAAGCGGATCGCACCGCCCGGTAAAGTGCCCCAGCTTCGTGCTATAAACACCTCGGTAGATCCGGGGTGTTTTGCTTTGTCGGCGGGAGTAAGTGCTTTAGCACTTACTCCCGCCCCGTGCAGCGCAGTGGAGGTCGATGTGGCGCCAGGTGGATTGTTCTGGTGGGTCGGGGCGGGCGTGCTTATCGTGCTGGAGTTGATGAGCGGGACCTTCTATCTGTTGATGATCGCGCTGGGTTTCCTGGCCGGCGGTCTCGCGCGCATGTCGGGCGCCAATCCCGACGTGCAGTTTGCGGTGGCGGCGCTCGTCGCACTGGCCGCGGTGCTGCTGTTGCGGCGCTCGCGTTTTGGCCGCCGAGCGACGCGCAAGGCGGCTGCAAGCAATCCCGACGTCAATCTGGATATCGGCCAGACGCTCGCCGTGACCGCATGGCGTGACCGGCGCGCGCGCGTGAACTATCGCGGGGCTGCTTGGGACGTCGAACTCGCACCAGGTGAGCCGGAGGACGCGCGCGTCTACGAGATCAGCGCACTCGACGGCAGCCGCCTGATCGTCGTGGCGGGCAAGCATTCGCACCCGGCACCATCATAACAACTCAAAACCGGAGTTAAACCACAGATGGGAACAAGTATGGATTCGACTATCGTCGCGGTAGTGCTGCTCGTTATCGTGTTCATGATCGCGGCCAAGACCATCAAGATCGTGCCTCAGCAACACGCGTGGGTGCTTGAGCGGCTTGGCCGCTATCACGCCACGCTCACGCCGGGTCTAAGCATCGTGGTGCCGTTTGTGGACCGCATCGCGTATAAACACATACTCAAGGAAATTCCGCTCGAAGTGCCGAGCCAGGTCTGCATCACGCGCGACAACACCCAGTTGCAAGTCGATGGCGTGCTGTACTTCCAGGTCACCGATCCGATGAAGGCATCCTATGGTTCGAGCAACTTTGTGTTCGCAATTACGCAGTTGTCGCAAACCACGCTGCGCTCGGTGATCGGCAAGCTCGAACTCGACAAGACTTTCGAGGAACGTGACTTCATCAATCACAGCATCGTTTCGTCGCTCGACGAAGCGGCATCGAACTGGGGCGTGAAGGTACTGCGCTATGAAATCAAGGATCTGACGCCGCCGAAGGAAATTCTTCACGCGATGCAGGCGCAGATTACCGCCGAGCGCGAAAAGCGGGCGCTAATTGCGGCTTCCGAGGGGCGCAAGCAGGAGCAGATCAATATCGCCTCGGGTGGGCGTGAGGCTTCGATCCAGAAGTCCGAGGGCGAGCGCCAGGCGGCAATCAATCAGGCGCAGGGTCAGGCTGCGGCGATTCTGGCGGTGGCCGAGGCCAATTCGCAGGCGATCCAGAAGATCGCTGCGGCGATCCAGTCCACTGGGGGCATGGAAGCGGTGAACCTGAAGGTGGCAGAGCAGTACGTGAACGCGTTCGCGAATCTGGCGAAGCAGGGCACGACGCTGATCGTGCCCGGTGATCTGTCGAATATGAGTTCGATGATCGCCTCGGCGCTGACCATCGTGAGCAAGGGGAAGGGGACGACCGAGTTGCGGTAGAAGCGCGCTTGCGGCCGCGCGCGAGTTCAGGTCGGGTTGCGCATCAAGCGGGCTTTTTCCCGTTCCCAGTCGCGTTTCTTCTCGGTTTCGCGCTTGTCATGCTGCTTTTTGCCCTTCGCGAGACCGATTTCGCATTTGACCCGGCCGCCCTTGTAATGAAAATTTAGCGGCACGAGCGTATAACCACGTTGCTCGACCTTGCCGATCAGCTTGCTGATCTCCTCGCTGTGCAAAAGCAGCTTACGGGTGCGCACCGGGTCGGGCGTGATGTGGGTCGACGCTTCGGGCAGCGGGCTGATGTGCGTGCCGATCAGGAACAACTCGTTGTTCTTGATCACAACATAGCCTTCCTTGATCTGGCCGCGACCGGCGCGCAAGGCCTTGACCTCCCATCCTTCGAGCACGAGCCCTGCTTCGTAGCGTTCTTCGACCGAATAGTCGTAGAAGGCTTTTCTGTTGTCTATGATGCTCATTAATGGAAAGTGCCCAACTCGTTTAAAATCACAATTTTAGCAAAGCGGGGCAAGGAAAGCCCGCGGCGCTTGTCCACCCTCGCCACGTGCTGTCCAATTTATGGCAGATGTCCAGAAAACCGTGTTGATACGCCATTCGGCGGAACAGATGTTCGACCTCGTCACTGATGTCAACGATTACCCGAACTTCCTGCCCTGGTGCGGCGGGGTCGAGATCCGTCGTCAGGACGAGAATGGCATGGAGGCGAAGATCGACATCAACTTCAAGGGCATCCGGCAGCACTTCGCTACGCGTAACCGCATGAAGCGACCCGAGCGTATCGACATGGAGTTCGCCGACGGCCCGTTTCGCAAGTTCACCGGCTACTGGCTTTTTACGGCACTACGCGAGGATGCCTGCAAGATCGAATTCGCGCTGCACTACGAATTCACCAACATCTTCCTCGAAAAGATCATTGGTCCGGTGTTCAGCCATATTGCCAACACCTTCGTCGAATCGTTCGTGAAGCGCGCCGATCAGCGCTACGGTAAGGCATGAGCGGGCTGCTGTCGATAGAAGTCTGCTACGCGTTGCCCGACGGGCAGACGCTGATTCCGGTCGAGCTGCCCGAAGGCGCGACCGTGCAGCAGGCGCTCGACGCGAGCGGCATCTTGCAGCGCTATCCGCAGATCGATCTGGCGCGGCAGAAGGTGGGTGTGTTCGGCAAGCTCAAACCGCTCGATACGGTGCTCGCCGATCATGACCGCGTGGAAATCTACCGGCCGCTGATCGTCGATCCGAAGGCGGCGCGTCAGCGGCGCGTCGAAAAGACCCGCAAGGAAGGCTCGATCGAAGGTCGCAAGTGGCAGCACCGGGATTCGCGGTAGGGCGGTAGGCGCGCGCGAATCACCGCAAATGCGTCAAGGCTGCGGGCCTGCGCTAACCACCGTAATCGCGTCAGGGCCGCCGGCCTGCGCCAGCCACCCCAATCGCGTCAGGGCCGCCGGCACGGGTCAACCAGTCCGATCAATGCGCGGACGCCTGTGCCTTCTCTTCAAGCGGCGTCGCGTCCGGATTATCGTCCGCATGTTGCCGCACCGACCAACTCACGCCTGCCACCAGCAAGGCGATCGCAGCCACTTCCAGCGGGCGCGGCAGCCGGTGGTCATAAATGAACGCATAAAGCAGCGCAAACAGCGTTTCAAACACAATCATCTGACCTGACAGCGTCAACGGCAAGCGCTTCGCCGCGGCGTTCCACAGGCCGTTGCCGAGCCACGAGGCGCCGATAGCCACGCCGAGGTTCAACATCCAGAAGGTGTGCCAGCGTTCGCTGCTGAGCGTCGTTTGCAGGCTGCCGGACGGCAGCAGCGCGATCAGGAGCCACAGCACCGCGCCGAGCGCCCCGGTTACCACGCCCCACAGCACTGACCACTCGTTGCCGCTGTAGTGGGCCTGGCGTTGCAGATAGCGGGAGTTCTCGACCGCGAACCAGGTCCAGCAGGCGAGGGAACCCACCGCGCAGGCTAGCCCGGCGAGTTTGCTCAGGACGCTGCCCGACGTGCCAGGCGCGCCATCGGCCACGGAAAACACATCCACATTGATGCAGACGATGCCCGCCAGAACCATCGCCAGCGGCCACACGAGGCGGGCGAGCGGCACCGCCCCATGGTCGCGCCGGCCGAGCAGCGTGACCGTCACCGGCAGGACACCGACGATCAGCGACGCCGGCGCCATCCCGACCAGGTGCACCGCGCTCGCCAGCAGGATGTAGTAGAGCAGGTTGCCGGCCAGCGCCAGCTTGACGAGCGCCACGAGGTCCTCGCGGGTGAGGCGGGCGACGAGCGAGCGTGCCATCGGCAGGGCGGCGGCCAGCGAGACGATGCCGTACATCGTGTAGCGGCCCGCGCTCAGGAGCAGCGGAGAAAACTCGGGCAACATCCGCGGCACCAGAAACACCACGCCCCACAACGCCCCGGCCATTACGCCGTACGCTACGCCACGCTGCATCAAATACTCCGACATAAACCTGAACAGGTGCGCAGGATAGCGTGTCCGGTGCCGGGGTGTCTTGTTCGATCCTGCACTCGTCTGGAGAAACGAAACTGGTTCGAACCCGAGCCGAACGGCGAAGCGAAACTCCCTCGCCAAAAGACCCTGGAAAATTACCGGAAATTCGCTAACCTGCTGTTCGTGCAGTGAAAACCGGGGAGGTATCGCGTATAATTCGCTTTTGCGCCTATAGGATTTGCCATGCGTCTGATCCAAACAGCACTCACGTTCGATGACGTGCTCCTCGTCCCGGCTTTCTCCGATGTTCTGCCGCGCGACACCAGCCTCAAGACCCGGCTGACCCGCAACATTTCCCTGAATATGCCGCTTGTGTCCGCCGCCATGGACACCGTCACCGAAGCCCGTCTCGCCATTGCGATGGCGCAAATGGGTGGCGTGGGCATCATCCACAAGAATCTGACGCCGGCTGAGCAGGCCAGCGAAGTGGCCAAGGTGAAGCGTTTCGAATCGGGTGTGGTGCGCGATCCGATCACCGTGCCGCCGCAAATGAAGGTGCGCGACGTGATTGCGCTGTCGCGACAGCATGGCATTTCTGGTTTCCCTGTCGTTGAAGGGGCGCAACTGATCGGCATCGTCACCAACCGCGACCTGCGCTTCGAAGAGCGTCTGGACGAACCGGTGCGCAACATCATGACGCCGCGCGAACGGCTCGTCACCGTCAAGGAAGGCACGCCGCTCGCCGAAGCAAAGGCGCTGATGCATGGCCACCGCCTGGAGCGCGTGCTGGTTATAAACGACTCATTCGAACTGCGCGGCCTGATGACGGTGAAGGACATCACCAAGCAGACCGAACACCCGGACGCCTGTAAAGACGAACACGGCAAGCTGCGTGCGGGCGCGGCGGTTGGCGTAGGCGAGGACAACGAAGAGCGCGTGGAACTGCTGGTGCAAGCGGGCGTGGACGTGATCGTCGTGGACACCGCGCACGGCCACAGCAAGGGCGTGCTCGAGCGTGTGCGCTGGGTCAAGAAGAACTT
>Ga0302312_10000565_pt1 | contig 26519 bp, 24 predicted proteins | sample III_Palsa_N2_1_FD_200529 | JGI IMG/M metagenome (GOLD analysis project Ga0302312, IMG submission 200529) | Peat permafrost microbial communities from Stordalen Mire near Abisko, Sweden - III_Palsa_N2_1 | ecosystem: Environmental > Terrestrial > Soil > Palsa > Peat permafrost | place: Sweden... | reverse complement strand
AGACAAAGGAATACCCAGCTTCGCGAAGGTCGCCAGCAGCTCCGGATCGACCTGGTCGAGACTATCGTACTTCTTCTTGCTCTTGGGAGCCGCGTAATAAGAGATCTTCTGAAAATCGATCGTGGGTAAAACAAAGTTTTGCCATTCCGGCAGTTTCTGTCTTCCGAATGCCTGCAGTCCCTTCAACCGCCAGTCCAGCAGCCATTCAGGTTCGTTCTTTTTAGCCGAAATATACCGTATCGTTTCCTCATTCAATCCAGCTGGCGCAACGTCCATTTCGATATCCGTGACGAATCCGAACTCATATTCCTTATTCGCTATATTGTCAATTATTTCATTATCGTTGGCCATGGTTAGATCTTGCTTGTATTTGGTTAGACTGAAAAACTTTCGCCGCAGCTACAGGTCCGGGATGCATTGGGATTATTGAAAGTCAACCCCTTACCATTCAATCCACCGGAATAATCCAGTTCCGTGCCGTAAAGATAGAGCAGGCTCTTCATATCCACGACCACCTTTACACCGTTGTCCTCGAAGACCTGGTCGCCTTCCTTCTGCACGGTATCGAAATCCAGTTTATATTCCAGCCCCGAGCAACCGCCGCTCTTAACCCCTACCCGCACAAAAGCATCCGGCTGGGCCTGCTGGTCAGACATCAACCGTGAAATATAGTCCTTCGCATTGGGTGATACTGTAATCATACTTTTATTCCTCCTCCACAAAAGTCCGTTAATTAGCCGGAACTTCCATGCGATTATCGTCTTTTTCCGCATTGCGATAGCATTTTACCATCCCCGCAAACACTTTTCTCCCACGAATCGCCGTTTTCACCTCAATCCGTGCCTTTCAGCCCGTCCAGCCATCGACAAGGACCTTCGAACCGGCCCTCAACAAGCCTTCGACAGCCCCCGTCCGGCCTCAATCAACCCCTCGAACCGGCCGCCTCAACACGCCCCCATCACTATCAGCACCTACCTGCCATAGTGGCAGGATTGGAGCATTGTCAAATGCTTTAATTTTGCGGGCAGTGTCAACTTTAATAATTTGGTAATATGGCAGATATCTTTGAAAAATTGATCAAACACAACGGCCCCATCGGCCAGCATAGAGAACGGGCACATGGTTACTTTGCCTTCCCAAAATTGGAAGGGGAAATAGGTAGCCGGATGATCTTCCGTGGAAAGGAAAAAATAGTCTGGAGCCTGAACAACTACCTCGGATTGGCCAATCACCCCGAGATCAGGAAAGTCGACGCCGAGGCCGCCGCACGCTTCGGAATGGCGGCTCCCATGGGCGCCAGGATGATGAGCGGTAACAGCAATTACCACGAGCAACTGGAGAAGGAATTGGCCGCTTTCGAGGGCAAGGAAGACGCTACGCTCTTCAATTACGGCTATCAGGGTATTATGAGCGCTATTGACTGCATTTGCGGCCGCCACGATGTGATTGTCTACGATGCCGAGAGCCATGCTTGCATCATCGACGGCCTGCGCCTTCATCCCGGCCATCGCTATGTCTTCAAACATAACGATATCGAAGATTGCGAAAAACAACTCCAACGTGCTACTGCCCTTATCGAAAAGCAGAATGCCGGCGGTATCCTCGTCATCACCGAAGGGGTATTCGGAATGGCAGGCGACCAGGGTAAGCTTAAAGAGATCGCAGCCCTCAAAAAGACCTATGATTTTCGATTGCTCGTTGACGATGCTCATGGCTTCGGCACCCTCGGCAAGACCGGTGCGGGCGCAGGCGAGGAACAAGGCGTACAGGACCAGATCGATCTGTATTTCTCCACTTTCGCCAAATCCATGGCCTCCATCGGTGCCTTCATGGCCGGAGATCACGCCATCATCGACTATATCCGGTACAACACCCGGTCGCAGATCTTTGCCAAAAGCCTGCCCATGCCCATCACCATCGGCAATTTGAAAAGGCTCGACCTGCTGCGGACCCAGCCCGAATTGCGCAAAAAATTATGGAATGTGGTCAATAAATTGCAAAAAGGCCTTATCGACAGCGGCTTCGACATCGGCAAGACCAATTCTCCCGTCACCCCGGTCTATATGAAAGGCGATGTGCCTGAGGCAACGGCCATGGTCATGGACCTCCGCGAAAATCATCACATCTTCTGTTCGATCGTCGTCTATCCCGTCATTCCAAAGGGGCATATCATCTATCGCCTCGTGCCAACCGCCGTTCATACCGATGAAGACATCCAAAGGACCCTTGAGGCCTTCCGCTTGACTAAGAAGAGGCTGGATGCCGGCGATTATAAAGTACAGGCTATTCCGGATATGGCGGAGGCTAATGCTTAGCAAAAATATTTTTTCACTTAGTTTTCGCATAGCCCCGGTCTGCAAAGATCCGGGGCTTTTTTTGTCCCCGGTTGGGCCGGAGGCCCATCGCTCACAAGAGCCATAATAAGAAAAAGCCCCGCCAAATGGGCCGGAGGCCCATCGCTCGCAAGAGCCATAATAAGAAAAAGCCCCGCTTTTGGCGGGGCTGCACTAATCAAATACCATTAACCATTAAACCTTATCCTATGAAAAAACAAAGATAGGGTGTTCACATTGAAAGAGAGGTAGTAAAGCTTGATTTTTTTTACCCAGTTACCATTAAATTGATTCAGATCAAGCCAAAAACATATAGGTAATCCTTTAGAGGTATTTATGCAACTTCTAAGGGCTAAAACGTTATAGTAAATAAGGAGAACTACTGACCGTGGCACACCTACCAACTGGCCTTAAAGCGTTTTTGGTAATCATCGAACGAGGTCGTCCGATACGCCCCCTCGCCAAAGTATTTGACCAATAATTCCAGGTCCTTAGGTTCCATAAAGCCTGGTATGGCCTGCGGCTCTTGCCCAGGCACTATGATGATAGTAGTCGGAAATTCCAGCCGGCCATGCGTCAGGTACATCGCAAATTCATTCGACCGGTACTGTGGATTGAATTGATAGGTCCGCCCTCCCCAGGTAATAACCGCATGCGTCTCCGCATCGACCCGCACCGGATAAAATTTATCCTGTAGATATTCAGCCACCTTCTTGTTCGAATACGTCCTCTTATCCATCTGCCGGCACCACCCGCACCAGGTCGTATACAGATCGATCAGCACCGGCCGCTGTTCCTGCTGCAACTTGCCCGCAGCCTCCTCCACGCTCATCCACGAAATCGAAGTCGTACCCCCCACCTCAGCCATCGAGTTCGCAAAATGCGAACTTCCCACCCCCCTATCCATCGCGCTCCCAACCGCCGCCGCAGTCACCTCGCCGCTCCCCTCACCGACGGCCCCGCCGTCAGCCACTACCGGCTTGCGCCCGCTCAGGCATACCAGCAGCAACGCCGCCAGCAACAATCCCGGCCACACAAACGGAGTTTTGGAGTACTTTCGCTGCTGCATCATCTAAAATTAACGAATTAACATGCATAAAATTGTCGTCGCCATTACCGGCGCCAGCGGCTCGATCTACGCCCGGCTGCTGCTCGATAAGCTTGCCACACTCCACCAGCAATGGGAGGCCGTCAGCGTAGTCATGACGGAAAACGCCAAAGAAGTCTGGCGGACCGAACTGGCCAACGGATCGTTCCAGGACTATTCCTTCCCTTTCTTCTCCCAGCAGGACTTCCATGCCCCCTTCGCATCGGGATCAGGCAAGTACGATACCATGATCGTCATTCCCTGTTCCATGGGCACCCTGGGTCGTATCGCAGGCGGTATTTCTTCCGACCTGATCACCAGGGCCGCAGATGTCATCCTGAAAGAAAGAAGGAAATTGATTTGTGTGGTAAGGGATACCCCGTATAACCTGGTACATATCCGCAATATGGAGACGGTAACACTGGCAGGAGGCATCATCTGCCCCGCCACTCCATCCTTTTACAGCCGGCCGACCACGATCGAAGAAGTGGCCGCTACCGTTGTCGACCGCGTGCTGGACCTCGCCGGGCTCGACATTTCAACCTTCCGCTGGGGCAGCAATCCTGAATGATCCCCTTGACACGGCCGCCACACGGGCCTGCCGCTCTCCCCGCCATCCGTCCCTCCTAATTCCTCAGATCCACCTCTTCCGCACCGGGATACTTCGCTTTATTATATGCAACCTGCTCATCCGTCAGCATCGCATTGCCATTAAATTTGCTGGTATCCAGCGTATAGTGGTTGCCACCCTTGTCAAACCATTTAATACTCACCAGCGTATGCCCCACCTTGTCGATATACAACAAGGCCTTAAAAAAAGATTTCGTCTTGTCCACCGGCGTCAATTCTACTTCCTCAACCGTACGCGCACCCAACTTGTCTTCCCCATTGAGCTTGTATAGGTAATCCTTGTCATAGAAATCCGTAAACAGCTTGTCCGGAGAAATGGTCTGCGTGGCAGGATCATTTTTGGTGATGGTCACCTCATTGGAAGACTTGTCATATGTCCATATGTCCTTCCCGTCACAATAGATCTCCTGGCCGCCGACAACACTTATATGATACCGGTTCCCCTTCAAAAAGATCGTTCCGCTCCGGCTACCCTGCAATTTGCCCTTGCCATCTTCCACCTTCAGCGTAAAACCGGCCTGCACAGCCTTGTAGGACTTCAATTTCACACTCAGGGCGTCCAGCACCACCTTAGCGTCCGGATCGTTCTTGCCAAGACTGTTATTCTGCGCCTGCGCCATAAATGAACCACTCGCCATCAGCAGGGTAAAAAGGATCGATATTCTTCTGTTCACGTTCATACTTTACTTTTTTGTTCAGGAAGGTTTCAGCTCAGGAAGGCGCAAAGATAATTTTTTCCCCCCAAATCACGGATTCAGATATTGCTCCAATTCCATCTCCGACTTGACCAGCACATCCCTCGGCTTGCTGCCCATCCCGGGCCCCACTACCCCAGCCGCTTCCAACTGGTCCATCAACCGCCCCGCCCGGTTATAGCCCAACTTCATCTTGCGCTGGATCAGCGAAGTAGACCCCAATTGGTTCATCACGATCAGCCGCGCCGCCTCTTGGAACAGTGGGTCCCGATCAGCGAGATCAAAATTCTTTCCCTCCGGATCCTTCTCATCGGTATACTCCGGCAATTTGTATGCCTCCGGATAACCTCGCTGACGTGCGATAAACTCCGTGATCTTTTCTACTTCCGGCGTATCAACAAACGCGCACTGCAGTCGGGTAATCTCCCCATTATACGAAATCAACATATCCCCCTTGCCGATCAACTGATCGGCGCCACCCGCATCTAGAATAGTCCTCGAGTCGATCTTGCTCGACACCTTAAAGCCGATACGGGCTGGGAAGTTGGCCTTAATGGTACCGGTAATGATATTGACGGAAGGACGCTGTGTGGCAATGATCAGGTGGATACCCACCGCACGGGCCAGCTGTGCCAGACGCGCTATCGGCATCTCAACCTCCTTGCCGGCCGTCATGATCAGGTCGGCAAACTCGTCGATCACTAGTACAATAAAAGGAAGATATTCATGCCCCTTCTGCGGATTGAGCCTCCGTTTGACGAATTTTTCATTGTATTCCTTAATATTCCTGGCACTGGCTTCTTTCAGCAGGTCATACCGGATGTCCATTAAGGTACACAACGCATTCAGCGTATGGATCACCTTCTTGGTATCGGTGATGATGGACTCCTCCTCCCCCGGCAACTTGGCCAGGAAATGCTTCTCAATCACCCTGTAAATGCTCAACTCCACCTTTTTAGGGTCTACCAACACCAGCTTCAGCTGAGAAGGATGTTTTTTATATAGGAGCGAAACCAGGATCGCATTCAACCCGACCGATTTGCCCTGACCCGTAGCCCCCGCCATCAGCAGGTGCGGCATCGCCGATAGATCGACGATGAAGTTCTCGTTGTCTATCTTCTTCCCGATGGCGATCGGCAGGTTGAAATTGCTGTGCTGGAACTTATCGGAAGACAGCAGGGTACGCATACTCACTACAGTCTTCTTCACATTCGGTACCTCGATCCCGATGGTACCCTTGCCCGGTATGGGAGCGATAATACGGATCCCCAGCGCCGCCAGGCTCAAAGCTATATCGTCTTCCAGGTTCTTGATCCGGGATATCCTGACCCCGGCAGCAGGAACAATCTCGTACAACGTCACCGTAGGACCGACCGTAGCGCTGATCTTGGAAATGGCAATATCGTAATTCTTCAGCGTATTGATGATCTGGTTCTTGTTCACTTCCAATTCAGCGGCATCCTGCACGATCTTTTCGCTGCCATGGGCTTCCAACAGATCGAGCGTAGGGTATTTATAGTCCCGCAAATCCAGTGTAGGCTCATAATCCGGCAGGTTTTCCGGCAAAAGCGATTCTACCGGCTCCTCATCCGCCGGCGCCTCCGGCGCAACCTTGATCTCCAGTTCCAGCTCACCACGCCTCGGCGGCGTCTTGATCGGCGGGATCACCAGCGGAGGCGCTGGCTCTTCAGCCGGCTCTTCATCAAAATCGTCGTCTTCTTTCTCATCATCTACATCCGCCGGCCCTACTCCCAATGCACCCGTCTGGCCCGCTTTGCTCAGCACAAAATCCTCCTCAGGCTCTCTCTCCGTCACCGTAAACTCGATCCCCGGCGCTTCTTCCATCACCGGAGATATAGCGACTACCCCGCCGTCGTCTTTTAACAGGTTCCCTTTGCCCTGGCTGAATTCCTCGTCGACAAATAATTTCGCCCCCGCCCCCTTCTTCTCTTTTCCTTTCTTCTCTGGCTCCTCCACCTCCACCGGTTCGGGCACATTTCCTTTCTCCCTGACAGGCAGCTTCGGCATTTTAAATACCGGGTTGAACCGCCAGATAAAATAGGCCAGCCCCGCCACCAGCAACAGCGCAGCAGTCCCCAGCCAGCCGAGAAAACGGGTCAGCCAATCACTCATCATATCTCCCACTGCACCACCCCACGAAAAACTACTGCCCCGCGTAACAAAGGCTGCCGCCACTGAAAAATACAGCAGTCCCGTCAGCACGTACCGCAAATTGCGCGCAATCGAAAAAATACGCCGCGCAAACAATAAGTTGACGCCGAGGATAAAAAAGAACGAGCAGAAAAGATAGGAGGCGACCCCAAAACCTTTATAAAAGAATTCGTGCGAGATCAGTGCACCCAGATTACCCAACAGGTTGGTCACTTTCACGTTCGAAGACGGCATCAAAATAGATGCCCCATGAAATACCTTGTCCTGGTCCTCCTTCCAGGTAAAGAGATAGGAAGTAAATGCAACGAACAAAAAGGCCGCCACCAGGAGAAAGACGGCCCCGGTGATCTTATGGGTACGTTCATCCTTGACAATCTCTCTCGCTGTCACCCGGGATTCCTGTTCAGGCTTCAATTTGCCCGCAGCAGGCTTCTGTCCCTTCTTTGACTTCAGTCGGTTCGCCATGTGCACAAAGATACGCGACCCGTTTTTATAATTATTTACTTTACCTTTAAAAAAACTCCTGTTAAAGGCCATGCCAGGCATTCTGCTAACCCAGCTAATTGTCTATCGGAGAGTAGGTTTGCTCGCCCTGCTGCCGTTGATCCTATGGATAAATGACCAGGCGCAGGACACCACTCGTCTGACACCTCCCGCGACTACCCGCCAAACGCCTTCCGCCCTCCCCCTTCCCGTATCCGCCATCGATCTCGCCCGGGTAGGTCTGCTGGACAACCTCTCCGATAGTGTCGGGCTGTATTTCTACCCCAACAAAAATTTCAATCCCGACCAGTTGCCCACCCTGCCCTTCCGTCAAAATGCGCGCCATTACGAACACTTCCTTCCTCCCATCCGCGTCAACGGATTGACCATCCTGCGCCTCACACTGACCAACAGTGCCGACACCCCCGTCAGCGCCTTCTTCTGCCCCGGCTTTCTTGTCAATGGCATCCAACTCTACCGGCTTGGGCGGGCCGCAGATACCCTCGCGCGTCCTCTCACCGCAGATGCTGTCCAACCCGTACCACGCATCCTTCCCGATGACCCTGACAGCCTCGGCTACCGCGAGATCACCCTGGGACCACACGAAACCACCACCTTCTTTGCCGTCCTCTCGTTCATCAAGGCCTCCAGCAACTCCATCAACCCCTCCCTGACCCGGATCAACCTGATCCGCCAGGGGATTATGATCAACCACAGGAACAAAACAGGTATCGACACGATTACCAACCTCTTCGCAGGCATCATGCTGATGATGATCTTCTATGCCACCAGCGAATACATACAGACCGGCAAGCCCGCATTCCTATATTATATCGGCTATTCCGTCTGCATCAGCCTGCTCTTATTCCTCAAGTCGACCCTCACCCAGGTCGCCACCTCTTTCAACTTTTTCTTTGAAAGCTTTCTCGATAATATCATTTTTTCCATCGGCTATATTTTTTACATCATCTTCCACCGAAAATTTCTGAACACAAAAAAGAACTTCCGGGCACTCGACAAATATCTTTTATGGGGCTCCTGGGCCATCACCGTACTGATGGTCCTGTACACCATTTTCTATTGGCTGTCCCCCGATTTCAGGATCGCCAATACCCTCGAAAACAGCACGAAGATCCTGCTGCTCATCATCTCTGTGATCTTCATCGTGAAAGGGCTGACCTATCGCGACCGGCTCATGAACTATATCGTCATGGGAAATATTTCCCTGTGCATCCTGTCCGCCCTGTCGCAGACTATCATCTCCACGAATCTGAAGATATTCAAAGGCTCCAGCGTCCTGAACCTCGCCCTCTTCTATTATGAAGCAGGCATTACCATCGAATTACTCTTCTTCCTGTTTGCCCTCACGTACAAGAATAAGATGGAAATCATTGTCAGCATCCAGAAAGAAGAAAAACTCAAGCTGGAAGGCGAACGCAAAGAGATGGAAAAGCAGGTAGCCGTACTGGCTGCCAAACAGGATGAACGCAACAGGATCTCCGTCGATATGCACGACGAACTGGGGTCGGGAGTGACTGCCATCCGGTTGATGAGCGAAATCGTCAAAAGCAAAATGAAAGCCGAAACCCTCCCCGAGATCGAAAAGATCTCCCATTCCGCCAACGAACTGCTAAATAAAATGAATACGATCATCTGGACGATGACCAGCTCCAACGATACAGTGGAAAACATGATTGCCTACATCCGGTCCTATGCCGTCGAATTTTTCGAGAATACCTCCATCGACTGCATCTTCCATATGCCCGCCGTCATTCCTTCTCATGAACTCAGCGGCGAGAAACGCCGTAATATCTTTCTCTCGGTCAAGGAAGCCCTTAACAACGTTCTCAAACATTCCCAAAGCTCAGTCGTGAAGATTAATATTACCGTACAGGAGACGCTTATCATAGAGATCCGGGACGACGGCGTCGGCATCAACCTGGAAAAACTGCGAAAATTCGGGAATGGGCTGAATAACATGAAAAAACGTATGGCCTCCATCAACGGGGAATTCAATATCGAAAACCGCCAGGGCACGATCACTACTTTTTACCTACCCCTGTAACCCTCGCGCAGCGCCCCGCTCCCGCTCACTTCTTCGTCACCCCGATCCATAGGAACAACCAACCCGCAATAAAGAACACACCCCCCACCGGCGTAGCGATCCCAATCAGCGTCAGATGCGTGCTCTCCGCCACCTTCAGCGCCGTCAGCGCATACAACGATCCACAGAAAAAGATGATCCCCATGATAAAGCAGTTCCCCGCCCAGATCATCCACTTATTGGAGATCCTTTCCGACACCAACGCCACAAATAACAGCGCAAACACATGGTAGAACTGGTACCTCACCCCCGTCTCGAAGATGGCTACGGCATCGGGGCTGACAATCTCTTTCAACTTGTGAGCGGCAAAAGCTCCCAGCGCTACCGACAGCGCTCCCAACAGGGCCGCCACGGAAAGAAAATTCTTATTCATAAGCAGTCTTTAAATCTCCTCCTTCATCCTGTCCGTCTGCTCATTAGAAAACAGCAGCCGGATCAACTCCTCCAGCGTAACGCTCTCCTCATTGACCGTCACATCCGCCTGCTGATAATACATCCGCCGCTCACTCAGCTTTCGGACAATATACCGGGTCAGGTCCCCATCCCCCACCTCCCTGATCAACGGCCGGCTCATCCGCTCCCTCAGCAGCCTCTCCTTCAACGCTTCGATCGAGGTATTGAGCCAGATGACCTTCCCGCTCTTCTTCATGAACTCGATATTATTGAAAAAACAGGGCGTCCCACCCCCGCAGGATAAGATAAAGCCATCCTTGCCCTCCACCAACTCCTCCAGCGTCTCCTTTTCCTGGTAACGAAAATACTCCTCCCCCTTTTCCGCAAAGATATCGGCAACAGACTTTTTCTCCTTTTCGACGATCACCGTGTCCAGGTCATGGAAAGCCAGCCCCAGCTTGGCAGACAGCTGACGACCCCAATGCGTCTTCCCCGAACCCATAAATCCTATTAAAAATATTTTCATTGATGATCTATTTGAAAGCATTCAACCCCGTAATATCCATCCCCGTGATCAGCAGATGTACGTCATGCGTACCCTCATAGGTAATGACACTTTCGATATTCATCATATGCCGCATAATGGAATATTCCCCCGTGATCCCCATACCGCCAAGCATCTGCCGGGCATCCCGCGTGATCTGCGCAGCTATTTCACAACCATTGCGCTTGGCCATCGATACCTGGGCAGGCGTTGCCCGCCCCTCACTCATCAGCGTGCCCAGACGCCAGTTCAGCAACTGGGCCTTCGTGATCTCCGTCAGCATCTCCGCCAGCTTCTTCTGCTGCAGCTGGAACCCGGCGATAGGCCGGCCAAACTGTACCCGCTCTTTACTATACCGCAACGCCGTGTCATAACAATCCATCGCCGCCCCCACTACTCCCCAGGCTATCCCATAACGCGCCTTGGTCAGACAGCCCAGCGGACCCTTCAGCCCGCTGACGTTGGGCAGGATATTCTCTTTAGGTACCTTAACATGATCGAAGACCAGCTCCCCCGTGGCAGACGCCCGGAGGCTCCATTTCCCATGCGTCGTCGGCGTGGAAAACCCCTCCATCCCCCTTTCAACGATCAACCCCCGGACCACCCCGGCCTCATCCTTGGCCCAGACTACTGCCACCTGTGAAAAGGGAGCGTTACTGATCCACATCTTACTCCCGTTCAATATCACATGGTCCCCCGCATCTTCGAAATGGGTCAGCATCCCCCCCGGGTCACTCCCGTGATTAGGCTCCGTCAGCCCAAAACAACCCAGCCACTCGCCACTGGCCAGCTTAGGCAGGTATTTCCGGCGCTGTTCCTCGCTGCCGTACTCGTAGATCGGAAACATGACCAGCGAACCCTGTACGCTGGCCGTACTCCGGACCCCGCTGTCGCCCCGCTCCAGTTCCTGCATCATCAAACCATAACTGATATAGTCCAGACCGCCCCCGCCATATTGCTCGGGTATCGTAGGCCCAAAACACCCCAACTCCCCCAGCTGACGGACGATATGTTGCGGGAATTCAGCCTTTTGTGCATATTCCTCGATAAAAGGGGAAATTTCCTTTTTGACGTAGCTCCTTACGGAATCGCGGATCAGTTTATGCTCTTCAGTCAGTAATTCATCCAACTGGAAATAGTCCGGACTTTGAAAAACATCTATCTTTAAATTCGACGTGGCAGCCATGGCGAGCGGTTTAAACCTCCGGTTACCTCCGGCGGCTTGTAATGTGCAGGAAAATGACACCTGCGTTGCGAATGTAAGAAAAAGCCGCGCTTAAGCCCTCTTCCGCCCCCCTTCAGCATAAAAAAAGGGCTTTTTTGCCCTTAAATGCAACATGGGGGAAAAGATGGTGTACTTAATATAGGAAGGAGATAGCAACTGAACTTCGCCCTTGCCTCCGGCAAAGACCTTCGGCCCGCACTACAGGTGCGACTCTCGGTCGGACTCTTCGCCTTCGGCTTGGGTCCGTTCGTAACCTCCGGTTACCTGCCGCAAATGACAACATACGCTAAAACGATCGAATTGGAATTATCGGAACCAATACTACAGGACGAACTGGTGGAACGATGCAAACTTGGGGATTCCCGGGGTTTTGCAGAGCTGTACCGGAAATATTCGAAGGCGATGTATAATACCAGCCTGCGTATCGTCAACAATACGGGGGATGCGGAGGATGTGGTGCAGGAGGCGTTTACCGATGCATTCCGGTCCTTGGGGGATTTCCATTATAAATCCACATTCGGCGCCTGGCTGAAGAGGATAGTGATCAATAAATCCATCAACTACCTGCGCAAACGGAAAATGGACATGATCGATATAGATAAGACCAATATAGGCCACCTGCCGGAAGAAGACACAACAGATGAACAGGAGATACAAATGAAGGTGGAAGATATCAAAAAGGCGGTTGCATTGCTGCCCAATGGATACAGGACAGTCCTGACCCTCTACCTCTTCGAAGGGTATGACCAGGAAGAAATAGCAGAGATCCTGCAGGTATCCCATGCAACAGTCCGGACGCAGTATATGCGGGCGAAACAAAAATTAGTACAACATATAAAACAAGGAGTTTTATCATGAACAGCCGGTTAGAACAATTTGTCCGGGATCACCGGGAAGAATTTGACACCGAAGAGCCTGACGCTAAAGTGTGGGACGCGATCCAGCAGGACATGAAATTCGTGGATCCGACCAAAAAAAAACTGGCCCCGGTGGTTCGGTTTTACCGGACCCGATGGAGCGTGGCCGCCGCCGTCCTCCTCCTGATAGCGGGAACGACCTGGTATTTTAGTACGCGCCAAACCGGCAACAACCTGCCGGCCGTAGCCGCCGGGAATACCACCCCCGCCACTCAGCAGCCAACCCAGCCTTCGACCCGATCCACCAGCCCGGCCACCACCAACCGCGACGCACATGACGGCGTTCAGCCGGCCGATTCCTCAAAGGCACCTGACGTTCATTCCCTGGCCACCACCAGCCCGAATGACAACAAGGCTGCCGATAACAACAGCCCTGAGATGAATTCGGAAATGAAAGAAGAAATGTACCATTATGCCAAGATTGTGGAGATCAAACATAAAGAGCTGAAAACCATAGAAAAAGATGAGCCATTGCTCTACCGGCAGTTCTCATCCGACGTCAGCAAGCTCGACAGCGTCTACCACGGTCTGCAACATCAATTGCCCAATAACTCTAATCGTGAACAAATACTCGAAGCCATGATCCAGAACTTACAACTGCAGATGGAACTCCTGAATCATCAGCTCGATATCATCAAACAAATCAATCATTCTAAAAAAACAGCATATGACAAAGCATATAAGACTGCTTAGTGCGCTATCTCTCTCCCTCGTCTTATCTGCTCCATTATTGAGCCACGCCGCAGCCGGCGATGAGGATGTAAAGAAGCAGAAGTTGATCAACAGGTCCTTCGACGTCACCTCTGACGACAAACTGAAAATAGACAACCAGTTCGGCAACGTGACCGTCACTACCTGGGATAAACAGCAGATCACCGTGGACATAGAGATCGGCGCCAGCGCCGCTACCGAAGAAAAAGCACAGAACATCATGGACCAGATCGAAGTGCATGAGGACAAGGATGACCATGAGATCTACTTCAAGACCGACGTCAATGATATCCATAACGGTAATGGAGACCGGCACAGAAGTGAAGAAGGCAAAAGGTCATTCTATATCGATTATGTGATCCACATGCCCGCCGCGAATCCCTTGTATATCGAAAATAGCTTCGGCAAGACTGCCGTACCCGATATGGAGGGGACAGTCAACCTGACCTCCAAGTTCGGCAGCCTGACCGCCGGCAAGCTGAATGATGTGGATGCCATCGACGTGGAATTCGGTACGGTCGTGATTACCGAGATCACCAATGGAAAGATCGCATTGAAGTTCGACAAGGAATCTAAGATCGGTAAGATCAACGGCGACGTCAAGATCACCAGCGAATTTTCTCACAATGTTCAATTCGGCGTAGGAGATGACATTCAAGATCTTTCCTTATTCGAATCTTACTCCGGTATCCGTATGGTCATCGACAAGAGCCTGTCAGCTGATATTGAAGTACATACCAGCTTTGGCAATTTTCACAACGAAAGCAACGTCACCATTAACGAACATAAGGAAGACGAGGGTGACTATGGTCCCCATTTCGACAAGGATTATAGCGGGCAAGCCGGTGACGGAAAGGCCAAGATCAAGATCAAAAGCAGCTTCGGCAGCGTAAGACTGTCCTATACCGGCGGCAATGATGAAGACGGTGACGATGATAAAGAAAAGGACAAGGAAAAATACAAAGAAAAGAACAAGTCCCGGTCCACCAGCGTATCGAGTGTATCGGTATCCTGAACCGGCTTGAAGGCCCTATATTGCATCAAAATAAGTTTACGATGCAACCGCCATTCGAACCTACATTATTATTCGCTCAGCAAAAAGACCGGGAGGACGAGCTGCACAGCTTTCGCTCCCGGTTTTTCATTCCGTCATCTCCATCTCTCGCCCCTGCCCCCAATCCCTCCGCGCCCGCACCCATCCACGCCGCGTCCCGCGAATCCATTTATTTCTGCGGCAACTCCCTCGGCCTCCAGCCCCGCCAGGCCGCCGGCTTCATCCAGCAGGAACTCGAAGACTGGCAGCAACTCGCCATCGGCGGTTACCTCCATGCCCACAATCCCTGGCTGACCTATGCCCAGCCCCTCCGCCAACCCCTCGCCCGTATGCTCGGCTGCATGGAGTCGGAAGTCACCGCCATGAACGCCCTCACCGTCAACCTCCATCTGTTACTCCTCACCTTCTATCGCCCGCAATCCGCTCCCTCAAGCTCGCAGCGCTCGCAACCGTCGCAGGAATCCCCCCGCTACAAGATCATCATGGAAGCCGGCGCCTTCCCCTCCGACCAATACGCCGTAGAGACCCAGGTCCGCTGGCATGGCTACAACCCCGACGACGCCATCATCGAGATCCATCCCCGCGAAGGAGAAAAGACCCTCCGGGAAGAAGATATCCTACAGTCCATCGACCAGCATAAAGATCAACTCGCCCTGGTGTTGTTCGGCGGCATTAACTATTATACCGGCCAGTTATTCGATATCGCCACCATTACCACGGCAGCCCACAAAGCAGGATCATTCGCCGGATTCGACCTCGCCCACGTCACCGGCAATGTACCCCTGCAGCTCCACGACTGGAACGTCGACTTCGCCGTCTGGTGCTCATATAAATATTTGAACGGCGGCCCCGGCGCCGTCGGGGGAGCCTACCTCCACGAACGCCACGCCCGCAATAAAGATATGATCCGGCTCGGCGGCTGGTGGGGCAATGAAGAATCGACTCGGTTCCGCATGGAAAAAGGATTCATCCCCAAACCCAACGCCGAAGGTTGGGCCATGAGCACCGCCCAGGTTTTTAATATGGTATGCCTCAAAGCCTCCCTCACCCTGTTCGAAGAGGCAGGGATGGACAGACTACGTACCAAAAGCTTACTCCTGACATCCTACCTTCACTTCCTCCTCCAAACCCTTGACAATATACGTTTCCACATCATCACCCCCGCAGAACCCCACCGCCGCGGCGCCCAGCTGTCCCTTTATTTTGAGGAGCACGGAAAAGAAATCCACCGGCAGATGACCGACGCCGGTATAATAGTCGATTACCGCGAGCCCGGCGTCATCCGCGTGGCCCCCGCCCCGCTGTATAATTCATTTGAAGAGGTATTCCGGTTTTACCATATATTGAGGCAATTTCAGTAAGGCCCATGAATCGCTCATCTTCTTCCCGCCCGGATCACCCGTCGTGGCTGTCCCGCCATCTCACGCTGCTGACATTTATCGCACTCGTCATCGCGGTATTGGTCGGACAGTTCGCACCCGCATTCGCCGTGAAAATGGAGCCCCTCGGAACCAACTTCGTCGCCCTCATCAAGATCTTCATCCCCTTCATCATCTTCCTCACCATCGTCTCCGGTATCAGCGGCATGAGTAACCTCAAAAAGGTAGGCCGCATCGGTGTCAAAGCCTTAGTCTACTTCGAAGTCGTCACCACCATATCCCTGGCCATCGGAATCCTCCTGGCCTATATCGTGCAACCCGGTCACATCGACAAGACAGGCCTGCCCATCGGCGATGCCTCCAAATATACCCACGCAGGCGCAGCCGGTTTTGACTGGAGCCATTTCTTCGCCACCAACCTCACCTTGCAGGTATTGATACTCGCTATTATCATCGGAATCATCGTCAGCCTCCATCCCAGGCGCGAGTTTATCCAGGGCTGGCTGAAACCCGCTACCAAATGGGTATTCATCGCGCTTCGATATGTGATGTATCTCGCCCCGCTCGGCGCCTTCGGCGGAATGGCCTATACGATTGGAAAATTCGGCATCCGCACCCTCAAGCCATTAGCCATGCTCATGGCCACCATGTACGGTACGATGCTGATTTTCATCTTTGTCGTGCTGGGCCTCATCCTTCGCTATTTCAAGTTCAATATCTGGACCTATCTGAAAAATATCCGTGAAGAAATATTGATCGTGCTGGGCACCTCTTCTTCCGAAGCAGCGTTGCCTTCCCTCATGGCTAAGCTCGAACGGATGGGGTGCAGCCAGCCCGTCGTTGGCCTCGTCGTACCGACAGGCTATTCTTTCAACCTCGATGGCACTTCGATCTATTTGTCCATGTCAGTCATCTTCCTCGCGCAGTTGTATAATGTCCCTCTCAGCATGGGTGAACTACTCAGCATCCTGGCGATCCTCATGATCACCTCCAAAGGTGCCGCAGGAGTCACCGGCAGCGGATTCATCGTCCTCGCCTCCACGCTGACCGCCATCCAGAAGATCCCCGTCGAAGGACTGGCCTTCCTATTGGCGGTCGATAAATTCATGAGTGAAGCCCGCGCTATTACCAATATCATCGGCAACGGCGTAGCCACCCTGGTCATCGCTAAAAGTGAAGGAGAATACAATGTCGATCCCAACCCGCCGGCCGCCATGGCCCTTCCTTAGTACATTTTACTTAAAATCAACTCTTTATACAAAGCTTTCTTTCTCTTTCCTGAGTTCTTTTTTTTATCTATCTTTACATCCTGCACTTAACTGCTAATCTTACTTAAGTTGTCCAATGGTTGTTGTCCTACTGAGGCAACTAAAACCGGCGGACACTTTTTTTTAGTAATACATGTCCTTATTCTTGATAAAAGGCAAATAGCTCGTTAAAAGTGTCTCGATTCATAAGTTTCAATAAACTTCAACAACTCTCTACCCTTCTTGATCTTAGAAATTGAAGAGTATTGACTTTTCATCCTGATATATTCTAATTGTGCAAGAAACTGGGAAAATAAGTAATAGACATACTTTCTATTTAAATCAATATCCTTTGAATTCGATAGTCCCCTATTGGTAAACGTCGAGAAGTCTTCGTTTGCAATCGAAATTAATTTACCATAAAGCTCATCCGCCGCCTTTAAAATCGGATCAATGCTTTCATAAAGATTTTTGTGCGCTTCTTTATAAGCTTTTATTTCTCTCGAAATGTTGGGATAAAAGAATTTTATTCCTTCCCATGCAGCACTTCCGCTGACTAGTGTCAATAATGTGCTTAGCCAATTATTCATAGTGGTTTAATAATCGGCTAAATATAAAGAAAAAAAAGGCCAAATATTTGGAGAATAATTATACAACCAGAAGAGTTGTACTTCAGCAAAAGGCTGTTAGATAACCTCTCATCTCCCGATGATACCCAGCCGCTACCCGCGTAGCCGCCTCCGCAAAATCTTCCCCCGAAGACGCAAAGATCACCGCCCTGCTGGCATTCACCAGCAACCCCACATCCTTGTTCATAGCCTTCTCGGAGATTTCCTGCAGGCTGCCACCCTGGGCTCCCACCCCGGGGACGAGATAAAAATGATCCGGCGTCAACCGGCGGACAGCGGTAAAAGAATCGGCCTGCGTAGCCCCGATGACGAACATGAGATTATCGGGCGTTCCCCACCGGGAGGCCGTCGTCAGCACCTGCTCATACAACCGCCCCTCGCCCGTTGGGCGCTGAAGCTCCGGCGAAGCCGCCATCCGCTGCAGTTCAAAATCCTTCGCTCCCGGATTCGAAGTCAACCCCAGCAGGATGGTCCACTTATCTGTAAATTCCAGGAAAGGCCGCACACTGTCCTCCCCCATATACGGCGCTACCGTAACCGCATCGAAAGCCAGCGTCTCGAAAAAAGCCTTTGCATAGTGCGCGGAGGTATTGCCGATATCACCCCGTTTGGCATCCGCGATTTTGAAATGAGTGGAAGGGATATAATCGACCGTTCTTTCCATCGTCTCCCAGCCTTTGGCTCCGGACGACTCATAAAAGGCGGTATTGATCTTGTAAGCTACGCAGTGATCTTTCGTGGCGTCGATGATCTGCCGGTTGAATTCGTAGACAGGATCGGCATGAGACTGAAGGTGCGCGGGAATCTTCGTGATATCGGTATCGAGGCCAACACACAGGTAAGTACCCGTTGCCCTTATCCTCGCTATTAACTGCTGGCGTGTCATGGCCGCAAAAATACATCAATTTGTCTGATCTCCCCTACTCCGCCCGCACCCGTCACGCCGGCGTTCCGCTACCCTCTGCCCCGCCGCGAAACAACTTCTCCCCAACCTTCCCCATTTCCGTCGCCACGTTCCTCTCCACCTCATCCCCTTGCTCCAACTGCCCGATCACCTGGTGAAAGCTCTGCTCATCCCTGTTCTGGCTCAGCTTATAGGCCGCCTGTATATCTTCGATGAGGATCTGAAACCCGACAATGCCCCGAAGGTCCGCATTCAATTCCTTTTCGGGAATATCCTCCATCCGGACCGGCCGCGGCATATGCTGTTCATAATTGTTCATCAACCGGGACAGGGCCGCGCGCAACGCTTCCCCCTCCACGATCGTTATCGTCCCATAAACATGCACCGAAACATAATTCCACGTAGGGACTTTCATCTGCGTATACCAGCGGGGAGAGATATAGGCATGCGGCCCCGGAAAAATCGCCAGCACCTTCGTGCCGTCGACCAGCGTATACTTCTGCTCATTACCTTTGGAAATATGTCCCATCAGGATGTCGCGGCCCGCCTCATCCTTTTCCAGCTGAAGGGGAATATGCGTCCCCACCGGCAGCCCGTCCTTTATACTGACCAGGATCGCAAAAGAATTCTCCCTGATAAACGCATGGATCGTCTCCAGGTCCTTTTCCTCATATCGCCGTGGGATATACATAGGCTAAAGATACCATTTTCAGCGTTGCCTTTCTCAAAAGGCAATTCCAATGTTACCTGCTAATTTTTTTAGAGGGTTTTAAAAAACCATTAAATTACATTATCAATTAGACCTCTGCTATGAGCAATATAAAATTATTCGAAAGTAAAAAAGTACGCTCAGCGTGGATCGAACAAGACCAGAAATGGTATTTCTCCATTATAGATGTTATTGAAATCTTAACAGATAGTACCGTAGATACCAGTACTTTGCTACGTATTATCCAATCTATTCCTTCCCCTAAAGCGGAACCTTTTAAAAAATGGCTTGCCAAAGTTGGGTATGAAAGAATGCAGGAAATAGCAGACCCGGCGCAAGGCTTGGATCGGGCCAGGGAAAACTGGCAAAAACTAAACGAATGTAATTCATCAGGAATGGACAGGTCTCTCTGTACAAAAACACAAACAGGTCAAAGGATTGAAAACCCACAACCTGCGAGACCATATGACAGACGCCGAATTGATTTTTACTGCCCTTGCAGAACTTTCTACTAAGCAGATCGCCGAAAGCGATAATGCAGAAGGGTTGCCTCAAAATATTGTAGCAGGCAAAAAAGGGGGAAAATAGCAAAAGATGCGAGACTTGCACTTGAAGCAAAAACTGGCAAAAAAGTGATATCTGTAGAAAATTTTCTACCTCCATCAAAAAAGAAGAAACCAATTCGATAAGGCGACGCCTTCGCCCAATCAGCCCCACGGGCCCGCAACGGCTACCGCTACCACCTTTTCCTCATATCGCCGTGGGATATACATTACGCCACCACCTCCGCCACTTTATCGGCTTTCATATTCGCATTCAGCATCGCAATCGCCCTCGCCGCATTCCCCGCAAAATCTCTGAAAGCCTTCCTCGTCACCGCATCATCGCTGACCATGATCGGTACCCCGATATCACCCCCTTCGCGGATGCTCTGCACCAGCGGGATCTGCCCGAGCAGCGGGATATCATACTCTTCCGCCAGCCGTTTGCCGCCATCCTTACCGAAGATGTAATATTTATGGTCCGGAAGCTCTGCCGGAGTAAAATAGCTCATGTTTTCCACCAGCCCGATGATCGGCACTTTCAGTTGCGCCTGCCCGAACATCGCAATGCCTTTCTTGGCATCCGCCAGCGCCACGTCCTGCGGGGTCGTCACCACGATCACCCCCGTCACCGGCACCGTCTGCATCAACGTCAGGTGAATATCCCCGGTCCCCGGCGGCATATCGATCACCAGGTAATCCAGCTCATCCCAGAAAACGTCAGTCACAAATTGACGTATCGCACTGCTAACCATCGGCCCGCGCCATACCACGGCATTCTTCTCATCCACCAGCAGCCCTATACTCATCAGCTTGATCCCGAATTTTTCCAGCGGTACAATAAGGCCTTTCCCGTTTGGGCCGCCCGCCATCATCATCGGCCGCTCACCGCGAACGCCAAACATGATCGGAACGCTCGGACCATAGATATCAGCATCCATCAATCCGACACTGGCACCCCCCCGGGCAAGGGCCAGCGCAAAGTTAGCCGCCACCGTACTCTTTCCCACCCCACCCTTGCCGCTCACGACAGCAATGATATTCCTGACTTTCGGCAGCACCTCCCGCGCGTCCTTCCGATGGGTCGTGGTATTGGCCGTAAACCTCACATTGACCGTCGCATCCTTATTGACCAGCAGCTTTATCGCATTGATACAGGCATTTTTAATATGATCCTTCATCGGACAGGCAGGCGTAGTCAGCACCACAGTAAAAGCCACATAATTTCCGTCAATCTCCACATCCTTCACCATATCCAACGTGACAATATCCTTCCCAAGGTCAGGTTCCTGTACATTTCCAAGGGCTTCCAAAACTTTTTCTCGGGTCATGCGCAATATTTTGTTAAAAACTCTAATTTGAGACAAAATTAACCATTCGCCTCCTTACTTTGTTTACCGAATTAAAGGTTTAAAGTTTAATTTTGAGACCGAATGAAAAAAATTGTACTATACATTCTGCTGCTATCTGCTCCTTGTGTCGTCCGCGCCCAATTCGAGAAACTAAAAGATTCAGTTGTAGAGCTTTATGGTGTCATTATGACAGCCGATAGCTTAAAGGCAATTCCCAGCGTCACCATATCCGTGAAAGGCCGTAACCAGGGTATGTATTCCAACGATCAGGGGGTCTTTGATCTTGTGGTCCTCAAAGGCGATCAGATCGAATTTTCCAGCGTCGGCTATAAGACCGTTATCCTGAATATCGCCGATACCTTTCACGGTAACCAGTATAGTATCATTCAATTAATGGTGCAGGACGCTCAATACCTCCCGGCCACCATCATCAGGGCCCGCCCTACACGTGAACAGTTCGAACGGGATTTTGTCAACACCCAGGTGCCGGACGACAACATCGAAATAGCCCGCCAGAACAATAGTGCCGCCAAACGCGCTGTCCTTTCCAGGGGGTTGCCCGCCAATGCCAGCGAGGCTGCATCCAGGTATCTCAGCCAGAGCGCCCAGAAGTATTATTACCAGGGACAGGCCCCACCCCAGAATATCTTTAACCCGCTCGCCTGGGCCGATTTTATCCAGGCCTGGAAACGGGGTGATTTCCGGAATAATCAGACCTCCACGGACCAGTAGCCGGGCCGATAAGCCCGCAACCCGACTGTCTGGATCCCCTCTCCTAATATAAAAGCCATATGCAAAATATCTCCGTCATCGGCGCCGGTACCATGGGTAATGGTATTGCACACGTTTTTGCCCAGAAAGGGTTCACCGTCAGCCTGATAGATTCCCAGTCCCGGCAATTGGAAAAGGCCCTCGCCACCATTGCCTCCAACCTGGACCGGCAAATCACCAAAGGATTACTGACGGCAGACGCCAAACAGGCCACCCTCGCATCCATCACAACTTATACCGATATCCCGGCAGGCGTGGCCACGGCCGAACTCGTTGTCGAAGCCGCCACAGAAAATACCGAGCTGAAACTTGCCATCTTCCGTCAACTGGACCAGGCAGCCCCTACAGGATGTATCCTCGCCTCCAATACCTCGTCTATTTCCATTACAAAGATTGCTGCAGCCACCCGGCGCCCCGGGTCGGTCATCGGCCTCCATTTCATGAACCCCGTCCCCGTCATGCGACTCGTCGAGATCATCAATGGCTACGCCACCGATCCCGCCATCACCCGCCAAATGGTGGAACTGACAGGTCAATTGGATAAAACCCCTTGTGTCGTCAATGATTACCCCGGCTTTATCGCCAACCGCATCCTCATGCCCATGATAAATGAAGCGATCAGCAGCCTATACGAAGGCGTTGCCGGTGTGAAGGAGATCGATACGATTATGAAATTGGGAATGGCCCATCCTATGGGGCCCCTGCAACTGGCTGATTTTATCGGCCTCGACGTCTGTTTGTCTATCCTCAAAGTGCTCCACGACGGCTTCGGCCAGCCGAAATATGCCCCCTGCCCCCTCCTGGCCAATATGGTCACCGCCGGCTATCTCGGCGTCAAGAGCGGTGAGGGCTTCTACAAATACACCCCCGGCAGCAAAGACCTCGTCGTCAGCAGCCGTTTTACCTCCTAAGTCTACGCCTCCGCCACACGTGCGCCCACATCATCCCCGCCCCGTCATGCAGATCATCCCCGCCCCTCGCTCGCGCATCTCTGACGCTCAGGCTGCTACTGCGTGCGCCGGACATAGAAGCTTCCCGTTAAGGTAGATTGCCCCAGGCTCCATTGGGAAACCGGGCCGGTAAAAGTGCCCTGTACATAAGATCCGATCGGCCCGAAAGTCGTAACGGTAAAGGTGATCATTCCGGCATAGCCATTGTCCAAATAGACCGAATCGTTATAGGTGCCTGCTGCTGTTAGATTGGCAATGTTCAGATAAACACTATTATTATAGGTTATGTAACCCGACATCGTTACCGCGTAGGAATTATTGCTATATCCTATCGTACTCGATTGAGAAGTGAAGTTGTATGAACTACCGGCCACCGTGTAGTCGATATACTGATTAGTATCGACCGCGGCGCAAGCCGTCAGCTGACCCACACTCACCGTACCGGTATCCGCATTGATCGTGGTCACAGTGCTTTGCTGATTGTCGGACAGGTCCACCGCTAATAATTGCACCGGGTCCGTGGAAAGGTAGCAGCGATTGATCGGCAGCGTAAAGGCGCCATTGGCGACAGCAGCCCTGTAATTCAATCCGTCCAGCAACACATTGACATAGCCGCTGTCTACCGGATTATTGCTGCAATTCACCACTGTTCCCGTCAACGTAAGCTCGGCATTCTGGATGTTCACCGTCACTGTGCCCAGGTTCACATCCGCTACAGACGGCCCTACATTGAAGCCCCCTATCATGGTTCCGCATTCGGTCACCACCTGCATCAGAAACTCCTGTCCCTTAGGTAGCAATCCGGTCGCAAAACCGGTAGAGTCCGTATAGCCACCCCGCGTCCCATAGACCGAGGATTGAAATTGAATATAGGTATACGGCAATGCGTTTCCATGCTGGTCTTTCAAATACACGCTGAAATTCACCGTCCCTATAGGAGCATCACAATTCCAGAAGGTGAAATGGCCCACCTGCCCCACATAATTATTCCCCTCACGCATGGCCGTTCCCTGCTGCAACCACTGACCTGTCGTATCATTGAAATACCATAAGGGAATAGTCGTCGCCGCCGAAGCCTGCAACGTTTGCGGTATCGCAAAGGTCAGCGTGGCCGTTTGACCGCTGGCTAGCTGAAGCCTATTCCCTGACGCATCCTGCATCTCCACATCCATCATCCCAAAGCTCTGCAGACCGGTCTCGTCACCGTTTGAACCGATGCCCCGCAGATCGCCAGGCATATGTTTGTATAAATTCGAGTCGGTGGGATCAAGATATTGGGCATACACGTATACAGTACCCGTATACGCAGCATTTGTGGCAGCAGTCACAACAGAGGCGGCACTGAAAGACGCCGTGTCACCCGCCTGCAAAGCTATCTTTCCGCCGGAAGGAGCAGGAAAAGTCCCCGTCAGCGTCCTGGGCACCAGTTGAATAGTCACATAGTTAGACGAACTGGGACCAGTGATAATGCTCCGGGAACCGGTAAAATAACCTGATTTAACGACCTGTACATAGCCAAACCGGCTGGATAGGCTGATATTCCGGAAGGAAAACAATCCATTGACATCCGTAGTGGTCGTGGCCGTTCCACTGTTGACCGCTGCCCCCTGAACGGGAGCGCCATTCTGGTCCACTACTCTTCCCTGCAGACTGGCCGTCACGGTAATACTAGCCGGGATATTATTGGGGTTGCTGTTAGTGGCTGCGCTGCTGCTATTGATACTCTTGCTACAGGCGATAAAGATAACCAGGGAGACCCAACAGCAGGGACAACGATAGGGTAAAGAGTGTCTTTTTCAAGGGGTATTGGTTGAGTTACCCTCTAAAAACGAATCCCCGGCCGCAAAATTATAGCGGTCCCGGAGAAACTTCTACATTCTTCATTTCCTTCAACTTATATATTACTTCTGTTACCCTGTTGTTGGGGATGGCCAGGATCATATAACAAAAAAGTTGCATTTCCTGGTGCACGACCCGGCAATTGTATTGCCTCGCCAGCGTTATGATGTCATTGAGGCCGGTATAATCGAACTGTACCCGGAATTCTTTTTCAACCTGCTTCTGCGCCACCGGGGTCATTTGCAGGGCCAGCGAAGCCGCCGATTTGTAGGCATTGATCAGCCCGGGTACCCCCAGCAATGTGCCGCCAAAATATCGTACCACGACCACCAGCGTACCCGTCAGGCCCTTGCTGTCAATCTGCCCCAGGATGGGCCTCCCCGCCGTACCGGAAGGCTCACCGTCGTCACTCACCCTGAAAGTATTGCCGTCCAGCCCGATCCGGTAGGCAAAGCAATGATGCGTGGCCTTGGGATGCGCTTTTTTGATCTCGTTCAGCTTTTCCTTGCACTCCACCACGGTCTTTACCGGGCAGGCATAACCGACGAATTTGCTGCCCCGGTCCTTGAATTCGGCCGTAGCAGTCTTCTCGATCGTATAATAAATATCATCGGCCATATCGGGTCAGCGTAAAGTATTTTTATAATAGCGAATGCTGTCGGACAGCAACGTCTCCTTTCCCCGAAGCTCTCCCCCCTTCAATATAGGTGCCCCCAGCCCACCGGGTATTTCCAGGTCATTATTCGTGATCACCCTCGCCTCATCCCAGTAGCCTTCATCAATAAAGGACTGTAAAAGCCGGGCGCCCCCCTCCACCAGCACGCTCTGGATATTCAAAGCAGTCAGCGCCACGACCACCTGGTGGATCAGGCTGCTATCCGTCGCCAGCTGATAATATTGAAGGTTTTCTGTCTCTTCATGCCTCAGCGTATTGAACACGATCGTTCGCACCTTGCGGTCGAACAACCGCAGCGATTCCGGCAGCCGAAGATCTTTGTCGATGACCAGCCGGATAGGGTCGGGACCATGCCAGAGCCGCGCCGTCAGGGCAGGATCATCCGCCAGCGCCGTGCGGGTACCCACCAGGATAGCCGCCTCTTCAGACCGCCATTTATGCACCAGCCTGTTGGTATACTCGTTCGAGATCAGCGTCCGCTCTCCCATTCCGTCGGACCGGCTGCGCCCCTCTGATTTGGGCGCTCGTCCGACTTTCGCCATCTTCCCGTCAGCACTCTGCGCCCACTTCAACACGATATAAGGACGGTTCAGCGTATTGAACGTCAAAAACCGCCTGTTAAGATCGATACACTCTTTTTCCAACACCCCGGTGCGCACCTCCACGCCCGCTGCCATCAACTTTTCGATGCCCTTGCCATTGACCTGGGGGAAGGGGTCCCGGCAGCCAACCACCACCCGCGGGATCTGCCGGTCGATGATCAGATCGGCACAAGGCGGCTGCTTGCCGTAATGCGCACACGGCTCCAGTGATACATACAGTGTAGACTGCGCAATCAACGGCCTGTCCTCCGCCTTCACCGACGCTAAACAATTGGCCTCCGCATGCCGTTCTCCATATCGCTCGTGATATCCCTCGCCGAGAATCCGCTCCTCGCCCGTTTGCCGGTCCTCATATACCAGTACAGACCCGACCATAGGGTTAGGCGCCGTATGACCCGCTCCCAGCGAGGCCAGCTCTAAACAGCGGTGCATATATGTTTCGGCGGAAATCAAGTCGGCAAAGTTAACGCAAACTGATCTATTTTTACGGATGGACCTGCAACAGGCACAAAGACAATTGACCACGCAACTCAGCCCGCTCTACGGCAGCCGTGAGGCTTCCCTCATCGCT
>Ga0302312_10000560_pt1 | contig 26744 bp, 24 predicted proteins | sample III_Palsa_N2_1_FD_200529 | JGI IMG/M metagenome (GOLD analysis project Ga0302312, IMG submission 200529) | Peat permafrost microbial communities from Stordalen Mire near Abisko, Sweden - III_Palsa_N2_1 | ecosystem: Environmental > Terrestrial > Soil > Palsa > Peat permafrost | place: Sweden... | reverse complement strand
CCGTTTGTCAGTAGTGCTTTTCAGTCCGTCGCTTATAGCGATGCTTTTTTACCCATTGGCTACGGTCAAGTCACCTTACCGCCTAAGCTCACTGCCAGAATACTGCAAGCGCTCGAAATATCCCCCCAAAATCGCCTCTTAGAAATTGGGACAGGCACAGGGTACCTTACCACCTTGCTAGCCAGGTTAGGTCAAAGCGTGGTGACGATTGAAATCATCCCAGAGCTTGCCCGCCTGGCCGCGATTAATTTTTCGAATTTAGAGTTATCTCATATCGAATCCCGGCAAGGCAATGGGTTGCAAGACTGGCCAAAAGACACGCCTTACGATACCATTATCCTAACAGGCTCTGTCCCAGCACTGCCTTTGGGCTTGGCCGAGCAGCTAAGCGTGGGGGGAAGGCTTTTTGCCGCGGTGGGCAATGCCCCAGCAATGTCGGCAGTGGTATTAGAGCGAACGGGAGAGAACAGTTGGAAAAAAGAAGTGTTATTCGAAACTGATATTCCTCCTTTACAATTAACCACAAGTGAGTGCTTTAAATTCTAATGACACGATTAAAAACTATTTTTTTATTACCTTTGTTATGGTTTGCAGCACCTGTTGGTGCGAGCGATCTACTCAACGTTTACCGCTTAGCACAAAGCAACGATCCAACTTTACAAGCGGCTAAAGAAAATCAATTAGCCGCGATTGAAACATTGCCACAAGCACGGGCGCAATTTTTTCCAACCATACAGGCAACTGCGGCACATACAGCCAATGATACTGCTACCAATAACGCAGCCGTCATTCCCCCCAATACAAATGCCAAAACACATTACAATCAAAGCGTTTATGGATTGTCTCTAAATCAACCCGTTTTTTATTACCAACAATGGGTACAGCTCAGTAAATCTTCAGAACAAGTAAAACAAGCTAATGCGGCTTTTGCAGCTGCCGAACAAGATCTCATGGTACGCACTGTGCAGCGCTATTTTGGGGTTTTAAAATCTTTTGATGCCCTAAAATTTGCCACTGCACAGAGAAAAGCCTTTGCCAAATTTTTAGAACAAACCGAGCAACGGTATAAAGTGGGTCTCATTGCTATTACCGATGCACAAATTGCAAAAGCCCAATACGATAGCGCCTATGCACAAGAAATTGCAGCCGAAAATGATCTCTCCAATAAAAAAGAAATCTTAAGAGAAATCACCGGGGAACCTATTGATAGTTTTTCTTTCTTGCGTGCTACACTTTCCCTCAAATCTCCTGAACCTGAAAATATCGAAGAATGGGTTAATAAAGCATTTGAATATAACTATTCCCTACAAGCACAACAATTCTCAGTAAATGCTTCTCGCTTGGATATTCGATTAAAACAAGGAGGGCACCTGCCGTCTTTGAATATTAACTCCTCTATGACACGACAAAACGACACACCCTATACCCCAGGAAACCGTAACGCTCAAGTGGGTCTACAAATCGCTATGCCTATTTTTAGCGGTGGCTCTGTTCGTTCGGCCACTCGCCAAGCAGTCCATCTGTATGAAAAAGCAAAGCGAGATTGGGAAACTGCCCATCGACAAACCGAAAGCAGTACTCGACAAGCATTTCGAGGGGTGATGACACAAATTAGCCAAGTAAACGCCTTAAATCAAGCTATTGTTTCAAATAAAAGCGCGCTAGAGGCAACCGAAGCGGCGTTTAATGTTGGCACCCGTACCATTGTCGATGTCTTAAATGCGCAAACCAATCTTATTCAAGCAGAAAAAAATTACGCAAATGCGCGTTATGATTACATCATCCAAAGTATTCAATTAAAACAAGCTTCGGGCATTTTAAATCCAGAAGATATTCAACATATTAATGCTTGGTTAACCGCAACGACGTGATCTTAAAAACGAAAAGCCTCCCCTCACCTCTCCTTAAGATCATTCAAGAGAAAGCAACCGAGCGACCCTTTACAGGCGAATATGACGATGCTGACGAGCCTGGCACCTATTTATGTCGTCAATGTGGGCTAGCGCTCTTTCGAGCACAACAAAAATTTCATTCTGGTTGCGGCTGGCCAAGCTTTGATCACGAAATTTCAAACGCTGTTGCCAGAAAACCGGATGCCGATGGGCATCGCACAGAAATTGTGTGTCAGCGCTGCGAAGCGCATCTAGGCCATGTTTTTTTAGGCGAAGGATTAACCCCGCTGAATGTGCGCCACTGCGTGAATTCAGCCAGTCTCGACTTTACATCAAACCTCAGCATCGAAGACACTGAAGAAGCGATTTTCGCTGCTGGATGCTTTTGGGGCGTAGAATACTATTTTAAAAAATTAGAGGGAGTCGTTAAAACAGAAGTCGGTTATACAGGCGGACACCAAGATTACCCTTCTTATGAGAGCGTTTGCGCACATCATACTGGACATATCGAAGCCACTCGGGTGGTCTATGATCCGAAAAAAATAAATTTTGAAACGGTCACTCGATATTTTTTTGAAATCCATGATCCAACACAAACTGATGGACAAGGCCCTAACTTAGGTGAACAATATTTAAGTGTTATTTTTTACTATAACGATTCACAGAAAGCTATTGCTTATGATCTAAAAGAACAATTAGAAAAAAAGAACTATTTCATTACTACCAAAATTTTACCCGTAAAGCCTTTTTGGCGGGCTGAAAATTATCATCAAAATTATGATGAAAAAATGCATAAACAGCCCTACTGCCATCGGGATACAAAGCGGTTTTAATTATTCTCTCGCGTTACAACAATTTAACTAAATTAAATCCTAAAGATATCAGTAACAATCCAAGAGAAACAAAAAAAATAGTTTTAGAAATAGCAGCTGCCCCATGCGCTATCCCTGTATAACCGAATACTGCTGCAACCAAAGCGATAACCAGAAATAAAATAGACCATGTAACCATAAAATGCCCCTTTAATTATTTAGGGATGTTTTTTATTTTTATCATGTTCATTAGAGATTGGCAATAAAAAAACATTAGGGTTTTCCCTACTTCAACAAAATAAAGAAAATAAGCTATTGACTGTCACTTTAATCTTTTCGTAAAGTGAAGATGTAACATTAAATCTCGCTAACAGGAGTTTATTATGTTTGATAAAACAATAGAAAACGTTATGAATGAACTCATTCAATTAGATATAGATGCTACTTATGCTTATAGCGAAGCGCTTAAAGTCATTAAAGAAAAAGATATTCATGATAAATTGCAAAGTTTCAAACAAGATCACCATCGACACATTAAAGATCTTGCTGCATTACTAAAAGATATAGGCGGCGAACCAATAAAGTATAGTCAAGATATTAAAGGTTATGTTATCGAAGGCATAACTTTTTTAAGAAGCATTACTGGAACCGAAGGTGCATTGAAAGCAATGATGACGAATGAAAAAATCACTAATAAAAAATATGCAGAAGCGCTGGAGTATAAAGGCCTTACACAAGAAATTCGAAGTTTAATATCAACCAATTTTCATGATGAGAAAGCTCATCTTGCTTATATTCATCAGAAAGTTACGGAATACGAAAACGAGACCATATCTGCTTAAATTCAAACTAAATTTAGCAAAAAAAATGATGGAATTAGGGTGCCAAGAAGCAATTAGTTTAGATGGCAGAGGCTCTTCAACATTGATCCTCAACGGACAGATAATAATAATTAAACGCGATAGTTCTCTATAATCAAGCTCATCATTTTATTTAAAGCGCCGCGATTCTTTTCAACAACAGCTTTACCTTGCAAGCCCAATCGCTTCCGCTCTTCTGGATCTTTAAACCAATAGATAACCGTTTTGGCAAGCGTTTCACTGGAGGAAACCTGTACCAAAGCCTTCGCTTCCGATAAAAGCCTCGTAATTTCAGCACAATTCTGGGTATGAGGGCCCATGATAACCGGAATCCCTAAAACGGCCGCTTCTAATGCATTATGCCCACCAATAGGAATTAAACTTCCGCCCACAAACGCTAAATCGGATGCAGCATAAAAAAGATTAAGTTCGCCCATAGTATCGCCTAGAAAAATGGAAGTTTCTGCTGAAACTGGCATTTCACTTTTTCTCGTTACTATCGAAAATCCTTGGTTTACAATCAGATTGTTGACTGCGTCGAATCGTTCCGGATGACGAGGAACTAAAATTAATAGAGCGTCTTTTACTTCTGCTAAAATAGTTTTAAATGCGCTTAAAACTTCCTCTTCTTCGCCTGCATGCGTACTGGCTGCCACCCACACAGGTCTATCCCACTGTGCTTTTAAGGCTTCGCCTTGTTTAATTTGATCTTCTTTAACCTGAACATCAAATTTAATATTCCCAGTGACGACTAACCGCTCTTTAGCTAATCCTAGTTTTACAAATCGTTCTCCATCTTGTTCAGATTGCACTGCAACCACTGTCACGCAAGACAACATGAGTCGAGTGATTGGCAGTATACACTCATAACGACCTAATGCTTTTGGCGAAATACGACCATTCACGATCACAATCGGAATGTTACGCTTTTGAACACATTCTAAACAATGCAACCATAATTCCGTTTCTAATATGACTAAAATTTTTGGCTTAAAATGATCTAAAAACCGATGAATAATGCTGGGGAGATCGTACGGAAAATAGACATGAATGACGCTCTCTTTAAAAGTATTTTGGATCTGTTGAGATCCGGTTGGGGTCGTGGTTGTCACGACTAACGGCGTATCAGGATATTGTTTTTGCAGTGCCCTGATTAAGGGAATAGCGGCAACTGCCTCTCCTAATGAAACCGCATGTACCCAAATACTTTGCCCTAATAACGGTTGATTAAAAATCGCTAATCTTTCTTTCCACCGTAATCGATACGCTGGATTTTGACGCCCTTTCCACCAAAGTCGCATAAAAAGCAGCGGAATGGCAATCGTCATTAAGACGCTATATAAGCCCCGCCAAAGATGCGAGGGAATTGAAGATTTCATTTTATGCAGGCTCCTTTATCGCCAGTGCCTTTAAGTAACAGTCGACGGTATCCTGCAGGGCGGATAAAGCATCTGTCGGGTTGCTCACCTGAAAGGCTAATAACTCGCTTGTATTCAGTACTTCTCCGCTAAAAGTATCGGTTTCTGGCGAAAAAATAAGCTTGGCGTTAAAGCCTTTATACTGAATTTCCAAGTGAGTACTCCTACAGCTTTTTGAGAGAAGATTGTACCATTCCCTCGAAATACACATAATACTGTTTGCATATACAATGGATGTGAACTTAAGGCATGCCTCTGGTATGATCCTCACATGGAAAACCAATCAATCACCACAGATATCGTTATTTTGGGCGGCGGCGTTGCAGGTCTTTGGATCCTAAACCATCTAAAAAAACACGGCTATCAAGCCATTTTATTAGAAAAAAATGCGCTAGGAGCTGGGCAAACCACCAAATCCCAAGGTATTATCCATGGCGGCTTAAAGTACGCCTTAACCGGCTTCCTCTCCGACGCTTCCGAAGCGGTCGCTAACATGCCAGCACGCTGGCAGCGTTGTTTGCAGGGCACGGGGGAAATTGATCTGAGGCAAGTTAAGATCCTCTCACCTGAACAATTATTGTGGTCCACGAAAAGCTTAAGCTCCTCTATCGCTGGTTTTTTTGCCGCAAAAACATTAGCAAGCCGTGTGAAAAAATTAGAGCCTGCCCGCTATCCTGCCGTTTTACAACACCCTGATTTTCGCGGCACGGTTTATCAACTAGAAGAAATGATCTTAGATGCTATTTCTTTAGTCCAAGCGCTTGCCAAACCTCATCTTGATTCGTTGATTAAAACAGATCCAAACATTCCTTACCTTTTTCATCAACAATCTGATGATCCCAAAATACTCTCACACTTAGAGTGTACCTCCGGTTCTCAAAAAATCACTTTACACGCCAAAAGTTATATTTTTGCAGCAGGAGAAGGCAATGAATCATTGACTCATCAATTCACGCCCTCTTTCCCCATGCAACGACGCCCTCTGCAAATGACTTTGCTAAAATTTAAAGATCCCTATCCTTTATTTGCCCATTGCATTGAGGCGGGCTTAAACCCACGGATCACGATTACCACGCATCCCTCAGAGGATGGAAAAACCGTTTGGTATCTCGGCGGACAATTGGCAGAAGACGGGGCTAATCGGACAGAGACAGAACACCTTAACGCTGCTCAAACTGAAATAAAAAGCTTATTTCCTTGGATAGATCTTTCTCAAACAGAATGGCGATCTTTTTTTGTAAACCGCGCCGAATCCAAACAGTCTAACGGTAAACGACCTGATTCTTTTTCTATTGAAAGAGAGGGCAATACCTTTGCCGTTTGGCCAACCAAATTAGCCCTTTCTCCGCTATTGGCTGATGAACTCTTGCTACAGTTACAAAAAGCCAAGGTTACTCCGACGATTGGCGCAGGATCAAACCCCGTACTAGCACAGCTGGAAAAACCGGTGATCGCCAAACCTATTTGGGATATACTTTTTTAACAAAAAAATATAAGGAAACTCTTATGCTGTTTTTTCGGATAATTCTTCTCTCTGGAATATTATTGTCGGCTGCCAGTTTTGCCAAAACACCGGTCACCAAAGAAGTGCGAGAAATTGCCGTATTCGACTGTATTGATATCAATGGCACAGGCACTCTGCATTTAAAACAAGGAAAAAAAGAATCTTTAATTGTTCAAGCAATGGATGATGATCTCCCTAAAATAGCGAGCGAGATCAAAAATGGCTGCTTAAGCTTAAACCCAAAAAAAGGAACCCTTCTGCCGTTAAACAATATTCATTATTATGTCACTGTTAATACGCTGACTCGCCTCCAAGTTGCTGGCAATATCGAGATCTATACCGATAATACCCTCACCACCCCCCAGTTAGAACTGTCCCTTGCAGGATCAAGCTATGCCCATTTGAAAATGAAAAATGAGTTATTGAGCAGTACAGTATCGGGAAATGGAGAAATTTTTTTACAAGGGAACACCCAAAAACAATTTATCACGATTGAAGGCAATGGACAGGTGGATGCCAAAAAATTAATCACCGCAGACAGTACTATTTCTACGATGGGCCAAGGCAAAGTGATTGTGCGTGCATTACAAGATCTTAATGTCACTATTGCAGGCTCTGGCATCGTTCAATACTATGGCACGCCTAAAATTCATCAAAAAATTTCAGGCAGTGGCGAAATTATTCCACTGGAGTAGCAATAATGTCTTCATTTTTTCTATTTTCTACCAGAAAAATTCCTATCCAAGCCAGTAAAATTAAGAAAATAAAATAGATCATCGGTGCCTCTGGTACGTTGGTTTTTTTCCAAAAAAGTAGGCTAATAAACGGCGCTGTGCCAGAAAACAACATCGAAGCAACCGAATGTCCCATTCCAATACAACGATACCGTACAGCGGTATTAAATTGTCTAAACAACATCACAAAGACTGGCGCTTGAAAAAAGGAAATCAAACAGGCTGTTAGCAACATTAATCCCAAATGAATTTCCCCCTGTCTTAACATCATCACATTTAAATAGGCAGCACCCAGCAATGCGATGAGCGCTATTTTTATCACCCGCATAGCACCAAAATAATCGGCACATAATCCCGAGATAGGCCCTGCCAAGATGTACACTAAAACCCCTATCGACATCATCTCCCCAACACTCTGAGGATTTATTAACGCTAAAGTTGTGCTGAGATAATTTCCTAAGAATACCAAGTAAAAATGATAAGTGCCTCCACTCGCTCCACAGAGTAAAATAGTGGCTAGCACACAGCGTTTATTCTGGCGCATCGCCTGGAGCCAAGGAATGGATTTTTTTCTTTCTCGTTTTTCATAGGCTAAATAGGCCAAAGATTCTAATAAATAATACCGAAAGCCATAAACTAAAATCCCTAAAAATCCCCCAAAAAGAAAAGGAATTCGCCAGGCATAAGCAACTGGAAACCCTTGTATCCAAACGGCTGCGACCGAAGCTAAGTAAATCCCCACCATACAAGAGATCCCCGCCAAATTATTAAAAAAATATTGCCGAGTACCCCCTAAGGATTCATATAAAAAAATACGAGCGCCATCAGACTCTCCTGCCGTAAAAATTCCTTGCAAGATACGACAGAACAATAATAAACACGGGGCAAGCCAGCCAATTGTTTCGTAACTTGGTAAACAGCCGATCATCAACGTTGGAATCGTAATGCCAACCATGCTAAGCTGCAACGCCAAACGACGACCAAAACGATCCCCCAAAATACCGAATAAAATAGCCCCAAATGGTTTAGCAAGTGATCCTGTTAAAAAAACGCCAAATGTTTTTAATAAGGCCACCGTTGGATCATCGGTTGGGAAAAAATGTTGTGCTAATAAACTCGCACAAAATCCGTATAACGCGTAATCATAGTATTCAATCACCATGCCTAAAACAGCGGGGAACACATAAGTGAATTTTTTTAAGGCTAAATGTGATGGGGATTTTTTTTCTACAGAAATAGCAATAGTCATCTTCACTCTCCCTCCGCTGGTACTACCCAGATCAGGTATTGAGGGTTAAATGCCCTATGCATTTTTTCAGCCGAATAACCTATTTCGGCACCCCTGGTGTTAAGAGACCATAAGGGATAGCGCTTAAAAAGTCAATTTGCTTATCTTTAAGCTTCAGTAGTAGACTGAAATTCTTAAAGATTTAAAAGAAGGTGTATGATGCTACCCAAAAAATTACTCGGGAACACTGGGATCGAAGTCTCTGTGATTGGTCTTGGCACCGTTAAATTTGGGCGTAATCAAGGCGTCAAATATCCAGAGGCTTTTCAAATTCCGGATGATAACCATTTATTAAACCTATTAGCGTGCGCTAAGGATTTAGGGATTAATTTATTAGATACAGCGCCAGCGTATGGCACTAGCGAAGAACGCTTAGGACAATTGCTTAAAAACACGCGAAAAGACTGGGTGATTGTGGGTAAAGTCGGTGAAGAATTTATCGACGGAGACTCTCTTTACAACTTTACCCCAGAACACGCCAAGATAAGTATTGAACGCAGCTTAAAGCGATTAAACACTGACTATCTTGATGCCATCTTAGTGCACTCAGATGGCAATGATATCGATAATATTCAACGCTATGGTATTTTGGATTTTTTACAAACATTGAAAAAATCAGGAACTATTCGATCGTTTGGGGTATCGACTAAAACAGTGGAAGGCGGCTTATTAGCCTTATCGCAATCGGATATGGCCATGGTGACTTTTAATCCTATTCACACTTTAGAGCAACCTGTGATTGCCGAAGCTTTTCGATTAAATAAGGGTATTTTGATTAAAAAAGCCTTGGCGAGCGGTCATTTAGATCAAATACCCGGCGCTGATCCCGTCAAAGCTTCTTTGCAATTTATTTTGAAAGAACCTGGGGTAACCAGCATTATCCTAGGAACCATCACACCTGCACATTTAGAACACAATGCACGCGCTGCTATTCTGTAACGGTTTCTAGTCCCTGGCTATTAATACTTGAAATTAAACGGGTCGTTGAAAGACCTTCTTTTAAGCCTAAAGTACGGACTTCGCCACCTTGACTTAAAACAAATAATGCACCCGGCAGCGCTTCTAAATCTTGGTAATCACCACCTTTCACCATAATATCCGGCACAATTTTTTTGATTAGCCGTTCTGGTGTGTCATCGCTAAAAGGAACCACCCAGTCAACCGAGCGTAATCCGCTTAAGACTTGTAACCGGTTTTCGAGTGAATTAACGGGACGAGTAGGCCCTTTTAAGCGTGAAACAGACGCATCATCATTCACCGCGACAATGACCCGATCACCTAATCGTTTGGCTTGCTCTAAATATAGAACATGCCCCGCATGTAAAATATCGAAACAACCATTCGTAAAAACAATGCGTTCTCCCTTAGCACGACTCTGCCGAACCGCTGCTAATAATGACTCTTCGTTCATCATGCCTAAAGTAACATTTTCGTCAGTTCCTAAGACCGATTCTAATTCCGCTACAGTGACTGTGGCCGCGCCTAGTTTCCCAACCACAATACCTGCCGCGATATTGCCTAAACTTGCGGCATCCGTCAATGGCATACCCGCCGCTAACGCAACACCTAAAACGGCCACAACGGTATCACCCGCACCAGTGACATCATGCACTTCTCTCGCAACGGCAGGGATATGTGCCGTCTCGCCATTAGCAAAAATGACCGATAACCCTTTTTCAGAACGGGTGATCACCATCGATTCTATCTGATGTTCTACTAATAACTTCACGGCTTTTTGGACTAAAATTTCAGTGGTCGGACAAGCGCCAACCACCGCTTCAAACTCCCTTAGATTTGGCGTAATCACACTAGCACCACGATAAATAGAAAAATCAGTTGATTTAGGATCGACTAAAATCATGATATTTTTAGCCCGTGCTTTTTCAATTAACAGGGTTGATTGCGCCAGCGTTCCTTTACCATAGTCTGATAAAATAACCACCTCAATGTCGTCTAATAAACGATCATACTGATCTTGCAAGGCATCCAACGCGGTGACAGCCTGTGAAAATAGTTTCTCTTGATCTAGGCGAATCATTTGATGATTGCGGCTCAAGACTCGAAGCTTAGTAATCGTATGATGATCATGCATTTTTTCAAAATGATACTGAACCCCTTCTTTCGATAACAAGTTCGATAGGGTTTCAGCGGCAACATCGTGCCCTGTTAATCCTAAAAGGCGCGTTGTAGCCCCTAAAGCGGCCACCCCAATAGCCACATTTGCAGCCCCACCAGGGCGTTCATCAACACGATTAATATGCACGACTGGAACAGGCGCTTCAGGCGAAATACGAGTAGTTCCGCCATGCCAATATTGATCCAGCATCACATCGCCAACGACTAACACATGTGTCCGACTAAAATCTAAAGTTTGTACAGTCATTTTTTCACCTACTACTTAAAGAATATATTGATTAATCCCTTGATCGGCACATAACTGCTTATTTTTTCTTCTTTCTTTCAAAAGACTCGCGTTTTTTTGTTCCTGACTTCTATCGTTTTCAGGATGCCATAGATGGATCACCGGGATCCGAAACCGCCCACTCTTTCTTTTTATTTTGGCGTGCAGTAATCGAATAACGAGATCCGAATCTTCATATCCCCATCCGACAAACTTTTCTTCCCATCCATTCACTTGCATGAGATCAACTTTCCACATCGCTAAATTACATCCTTTAGCCCCTCGCCATCGAGAGTTCGATCTTAAACTGAAACTGGCGAACGGTATCATTAAAAAAGGGAGAATTCGATTACAGCGTCCTAAACTCCAAGCCATTAGCCAACGGACAAAAGACCAGCGATGCAATGCTTTGGCTTCTGCTAAAGCAGTCACCGTAAACGCCTCGTTTAGAAGAACTCTATTTCCGGCAACAAAAGTATTCTCTTCGGCTAAATCCATGTGTTTTGCGATAAAGTCTTCTCTGGGAATGCAATCCCCATCCAAAAAGACCATGTAGTCTCCTTCGGCCACCAAAACAGCTTTATTGCGGATGGTCGCTGCTTTAAAGCCTTCATCTGGTTGCCAAATATGCAAAATTGGGATAGCAACACGTGTTTTAAATTCGCGGACAAGTTTAGCTGTTTCTTCGGTAGAGCCATCGTCTGCCACAATAATTTCAAAAGGATACACCGTTTTTTGTTCTACTAAGGCAGTTAATACCGCTCGTAAAGCATGAGGCCAATTATACGTTGTTACAATCACAGAAATTTTTAAGGGTAATAATTTTTTCACACCAGATCCTTTTTCGGTAAAAACGTTGATCCAAACAAAACAGCCATGAGAATAATGAAAAAATATCCCGAGGTGAAATCCATCAGCCAAGAATTGGCCAAACATCCGATCACCATGGCAGCCAACAGGCCTTCCGCCAACCATCTGTCTGGCAACAGAACTGTTTTAAGCTCACGATAAAGCGTTAAAAACAATCCCAATAAAGCGATTAAACCAACGAGCCCTAATTGAAAAAAGACATTGAGATATTCATTGTGAGGATTATCCGTTGTCACTAAGTGATGGGCATTGGCAAAAATCTCGTAGACAGTGGCAAAACTGCCAGTGCCCGATCCAAACCAGGGATGTTGCCATGATAAGGCAAAAGTGTGTTGAAAAAAGCTCAGTCTAGCACCGACTGATGTGTCTACATTACCCGCTTGGTATTGAACAATATCTGACCACACTTGCATGATTCTGTTTTGCAAAACGGTCGAACAACAAAGAGCGGCTATTAAAAAAATGAACAGTCCGCCAAAAACCCATAAACGCTTTTTAATCAATCTTTGTCGTATCAAAAACAAACTGGCTAACACGAGAAAGATCCCATAACCCGCACGCCCTGAGCTCATGAAAAGGGTATAAAATGAAAAAACAACTGCCAAACTAGCCAACAGAACTCTTGCTGTTTTATTGGAAGACACACTAAACAAATGGGCTGCAACAAAACTTGCAAAGGCCATCATGAGCCCCGTATAAATACGATCTTTAAAGACTTTTCCAACAACTAACTTAACTGGCGTGCAATAAACATGTTGATAGCTTACCATCATCACCGTCACAGCCATCGCGCTTAAAAATGCCCACAAGGTGTATTTTCGCCACTTTTCTTCTTGCATGAAAAAGAGCACGACCGGAAAATAAAGCAATTTTAACATTTTATTCAGCATCGCTGAGATAGCGCTTGGATCGACTGGCGAATATAAAGAACCTATGACAAAGAGCAAAAATAACACACCAAACATTCTAGCAGCCGGATGCGTCACCAAAAGCTTTAAGCTTTGCATGACGTTTCCTGAAAAACTCCAAGCCGTGATCAATAGGATGAGCAGCACATTGGTCGCAGCTGTTGAAAGCGGTAATACAAAGCCTAGTAACACGATACTCCAACGACTGATTGCTGTTGCTTGCTTCATCGATTTAAGCGCTCCCAGACTACTTGCGGCGATAATTCCGCAAAACAGGGTGGTTCAACCGGCTTTGCCCCACGATACGTACATTCGCGCTGATAACAGGGGGCACAGCCAAATTTGGAGGCTAAATGGATTTGTCTTTGCCCAAGCATACCCGAATGATTAGGGTTGGTTGGACCAAATAAGCCGACAGAAGGAACGCCTAAGGCGGCTGCTAAATGGCCAAGACCGGTATCGACGGTGACAATGCCTTTAGCCTGTGCTAAAACACCCGCAGCCTCTGCTAGGGTTAATTTTCTTTGCATCACAAAGGCTTTATCTAAACCAGCTGCAATTTTTTCGGCACGAATTTTTTCGAGATCATTTCCCCATAAAAGTTGAATAGCAAAACCTGCATCGGTGACTATTTTCGCCAGTTGCACCCAATAGACTTCTGGCCAATGTTTGGTATTCCAAGTAGTGCCATGCAAAAAAACATAATAAGGTGTGTCTAGAGAAAAATCCGGTAGACGGGTAACTTCAATTCCATAATCGACGCTCTCTGTTGCTGAAGAATAGCCTAGCGCTTTCGCAAATAATGCTCTCGTCCGATGCACGGCATGTTGTCCCCATGGAACCACTGCTTGATTAGGATAGAAAAGACTAGCCATGGATTCTCGCGCTGATTTCCACGAAAACCCACTGCGTTTTTTGCCACGAGCTAACCAAATTAAAGCAGCACTTTTTAATAACCCCTGAGCATCAATAATTAAATCATATTTTTCGCTGCGCAGTTTTTTAATAAATTGCGTGAGCTCCTTTCTATCCACACGATGCCATCCCTGTTTTCTAAAACGACGTAAAGCAATGGGAATAATGTTTTTCACAGCTGGATGCCAAAGCGGAATTTCGCTAAAAGGCTCTTCGACAACCCAATCAAAACTAATATCAGGCACCGCCTTTTTAGCTTCTGTTAAAGCAGGCAAGGTGTGAATAATATCTCCTAAAGAAGACATTTTAATAATTAAGACGCGCATGATGTCCCTATCAAATCCAGTGTTTGAATAACTGTTTCAGGTTGCAAAGTTTTCATACAAGCATGATGCCCTAAAGGACATTCTCGTTTAAAACAAGGGCTACAAGCCAACGATAGGCGCACTATTTTAGAATGCTCGCCCAAAGGTGGGGTAAATCCTGGATCCGTTGATCCATAAACTGCAACCAATGGTTTTTGTAACGCAGCTGCAATATGCATTAATCCTGAATCGTTCGTCACCACTGACGTTGCCAACGATAATAAATCGATCGCTTCAGCTAGACTGGTTCTACCCGTAAAATCAACACACTGTTGCTTAGTGGCAGCTTGAATACGTGCTGCAACTGGTTGATCATTTTTAGATCCAAAAATCCAAACTGACCAGCCCTCTTTTTGCTTGGCTAAAGCCACCGCTGCATAATGCTCTTCTGGCCACCGCTTAGAAGCACCAAACTCGGCTCCCGGACACAAAGCAAGAATGGGCTGAGTGAGTGTGTTTTCAACAGAGAATTTTTGAACGGCAGCTTGTCTAGACTCCAGATCAATTTCCAAGCGTGGAAAAGGCGGCCTGGGCAAATCGTTGCTATTTTTAGGATAGGCCAAAGCGTGATAACGTTCGATCATCAACGGTAAACGTTTTTTATTTAAAATTCTAAAATCATTTAATAAACCAAAACGCAATTCTCTTAAAAATCCTGTTCTTTTTGGGATTTTAGCCAACCACGGAATTAAGGCGGACTTCCAAGAATTTGGCAGCACAATCGCCTCATCAAACGCTTCTTTTCTGAGACGTTTGGCAATTTCGTATCGTGCGCTGATATTGAATTGACCATGTCCAATCGGCATCGCATGAGCCGCGCTCACCTCTGGCATACGCTCTAAAATAGGTCGACTCCAATCGGGCGCTAATACCTCAATACAGGCATTCGCATTTTGCAATTTTAAGGCTTTAAAAACGGTCTGGGCCATGACCATGTCACCAACCCAAGAAGGCCCAACGATTAATATCTTACTCAATGATTTTCTCTCTCTATTCTTCCACTAAAATATATCGAGCACTGCAATAAGGGCAGACGGCCTCTTTTGTTTCGTGGATGGGTAAATACACCTTCGGATGAGCGTTCCATAAAGCCATTGTTGGCATAGGACACGATAAAGGGAGATCGGCCCGAGTTACGCGATAATCGCCGATATTATTGAAATCTTCTGGTTTCTGCTCCATTAACCCTTTCCCCATTCGCGATTATTGGCCTATTTTAACCAAGTTTTGCCTTCAACAACACCCTTTTGTGCTATATTTATGTTTGTTAGATTACATCTTCTTTGAAGGGGAACAGATCGATGAGCGATACAAATGAAAAAATGAATGAAGACAAAGAAGCCAAGAACAAAGCACGACGTGAAAAAATTGAAAAAATAGGCCTATGCGTCAAAAATATTGCCATGAAAACCCACGAAAAGGTCTTACCTATCGTCAAGAAGGCAGTCCCTGCTATCAAACAAGGAATTGGTTGCGCTGTTAGCTTTATCAAAAAGAAGTTAAAAAAGGGTTCTTAATCCAACATCCCCTCATCCGGCGCTACGCGCCACCTTCTCCCACAACGGGAGAAGGTAGACGATCACCTATCATTAATACCCTGATGACTGCCTCCCATCTATATTTTTTGATTTTTTAAGACTACAATAGTAATATTACCGGTAATTTTACTATTCAAAACTTGTTTTAGCACTTATTTATGCAATACATTAACCGCGATATTCAAACGAAAGTTTTCCAGTCCTTTGAGACCTCCTATATCACTGCCTTGTTAGGCCCCAGGAGAGTTGGAAAATCTACCTTGATCAAAGCCTATATGGATCAACACCCTAAACGACGCTGGGTTCGTTTCAACTTTGACACACTCGCTGAAAGACAACGCTGCTTCAAAGGTGAGTTACAAGCGATGATCCAAGAGCAGGCAATGAGCTTAATCGGGCAAGGAGAACCTCTATGGGTTTCGATTGATGAAGCACAAAAATGTCCCGAATTATTTGAACAAATTAAAATTTTATATGACATTTTTAAAGATCAACCTATCGGTATTAAATTTATTTTAACCGGCTCTGGCTCTTTATCGCTACACCGATTAAGCGCTGAAACGCTAGCAGGACGAATTGAAATATTGTATTTACGAGAATTTTCTCTACGTGAGACTGCAAGCCTAAAAAACAATATTGAGATCCCGAGTATCTCTATTTTAGATCTTGCTTTAGGAAACATTTCAACTATTCAATCTGCTATCAATACCCTAAGTCCTTTCAAATCAATACTAGAAAAGGCGCTTAAATCGTCTCTCATTTGGGGCGGGCTCCCAGAAGTCATTTCAAAAAAATCGGAGCAAGAAGCACTCATTTATTTAGGCAATTACTTGCAAACATATTTAGAAAAAGATGTTCGAGCTGTACAAGAGATTACACACTTAAATACTTACCAACAACTCATGGAAGTGGTGGCTAGTCAAACAGGCTCTGTTAAGTTGCTAGAAAGTTTGGGTTGTTCTCGGGAAACACTCAAAAAATACCGCGGATATTTAAGTGCCACCTTGGTCTATCAGGAGATCTACCCTTTTATTGGTTCTTCGTTAAAAAGATTAATAAAATCTCCTAAAGGTTTTTTGATAAACAATGGATTGATTAGCTTTTTAACAGGAATATATGAACAAGAAATCCTGAAGAAAACAGGATTGATAGGCCATCGATTTGAAAATTGGTTTTTCCAAATTTTAAATATTTGGCTAGATCAATCGAGTGGACAACATCGTATTTATTATTGGCGTACGACAGGGGGAGTCGAAGTAGATTTTGTGGTAGACAAAAAACCTTTTATTCTTCCTTTTGAAGTAACAGTCGGCACCCACAAAGATCCTAAAAAAATTAAACATCTTAAACAATTTATGGCAGTAGAACCACGGGCAACACAAGGATTCTATATCTATAACGGACCTTACGATTACGACAAAGAAGCGCGGATATATTTTTTACCAGCCTGGAGTTTTTGTTAAAAATTCTCCAATTTTTCAACTTTTAAAATAACACCATCGACCCCGACCACCGTCACTCTGGTCCCTAAGGGCAATTCAGCGCCTTCCACACGCCAGCTTGAATCATCCACCTCAATTTTGCCTCGCCCATTCACAATCGCCTCAGATAACGCAAAAGCACGGCCGATATATTGCTCAGCTCTTCTGTTTAAAGTAGGCCTATCAGTGGTGGTTGCATGCGTTTTTAAATAAAAGTGCCAACCCGCCACACTCACCACCGAACCAACGGCAAAAATAATGATTTGGTATTCCCAAGAGAGTCCCGAAAAAACAGTGACAATACCACCAACAACCGCTGCCAATAATCCCATCCATAGCAAGAAAAAATTAGCACCAAACACAACGTCTAGGATCACTAACAAGGCTGCTGCCCCAAACCAAAACCAATGGGTCAATAAAAGTGGTGCAGTAAAAGACATCGATTATTTTCCTTCTTGCTTATCTTTATCCAAAAACACTGTTTTAGCAATTTCACCAATGCCTGCGAGACTTCCAATCACACTGCTCGCTTCCAAAGGCATCAACACTATTTTTTGATTATTCGACGTCGCAATTTTTCCTAAGGCTTCAATATATTTTTGAGCGACAAAATAATTAATGGCTTGCAAGTTACCTTTTTCAATCGCTATCGACACTAACTCGGTAGCTTTTGCTTCTGCGGCCCCTTGTCGTTCTCTAGCTTCTGAATCTAAAAACGCACTTTGTCTGCGCCCTTCTGCTTCTAGAATGCGAGAAATTTTTTCCCCTTCTGCCTTCAACACTTGCGCTTGTTTTATCCCTTCTGCTTCTAGAATGACTGCGCGTTTTTCTCGTTCGGCTTTCATCTGTGCGCCCATGGATTCCACTAAATCTCGTGGGGGGGCAATGTCTTTAATTTCGATCCGAGTCACTTTAAGACCCCAGGGAGCAGTCGCTTCGTCGATCACGACTAACAAGCGAGAATTAATATGATCGCGTTGCGATAAAGCTTCATCGAGATCAAGCGAACCTAAAACCGTTCGGATATTCGTGAGGGTTAAATTACCCACTGCTCGCTCTAGATCCTTCACTTCATAAGCGGCTCTGGCCGCATCGACCACTTGAAAAAACACCACCGCATCTACGCGCACCATGGCATTATCTTTGGTAATAATTTCTTGCGAGGCAATATCTAACACTTGTTCCATCATCACTAATTTAGCGCCGATTTGATCTGCAAACGGAATAATAATGCCAAGTCCAGGTCTTAAGGTGTGGGTATAGCGACCGAAGCGTTCGACCGTCCATTCATACCCTTGGGGGATCTGCTTAACACCCATAAAAATAACCACAATTGCCAGCAGCGTCATCAGGCCTGCTACTGCGCCAAATCCAATCTCCATCTTGTTCCCCTTTGAAAATAGCTTTAATCGATACCCTCATTCTACCCTAAATCTGCTACAATACTAGAAAATCGTTATTTTTTAGTTATTCGAAAAACTGTAATAAGAATTTAAGAATATGATCTATCAACAAAAGAAAAAGTATGCCCGCTCTGCTACCGCTCCTCGAGCGAAGATGGCCCATCCCCAAACGCAATCAACCGTCGGGCTTTGGCTGCTCATCGGTATGTTAGTGGGAATCGCAGGATCAGCTGCTCTTTACCAACTATTGATGCAGCGCTTAGCCGCTGCACCCTCCACTATCGCAACAGATGTCTCTCCTTCTAAGAAAAAATCCAAGCCACTGCGACCCTCTAAGCAAAAGGCGGCAGCGGCGCGATTTGAATTTTATCAACTCTTACCTGGCATGGAAGTCCCTATTTTAGACAACATAGCTGAAACAACGACTGCCCCCCTAAAAGCGCTCCCCTTACCCAAAGCTCCAGTGGTTGCAGAAAAGCCGACGCCAGAAATTGTGCTACAGGCACCAGCACCCGTGGCTAAATCACATCTCAAAGTCGCCGCTCCACAATATTTGATCCAAACGGCCGCTTATCGTTCGTCAGTGCCAGCAGAAGGCTTAAAATCCCGATTGATTTTGAAAGGGTTTTCGCCGAGAATACAGAAGATAGAAGCAGAAGATGGCATTTGGTATCGCGTGATTGTTGGGCCTTTTCCATCAGAAACCATGGCGCTACATCAGCAAAATCGCTTAGCCAAAGATCGTATCCATGGCATTTTAATTTTACAGCGCCGCTAGGAGATCCTCCCTTGAAACAGTTTGACGGGACCACTATTCTTTGTGTTCGTAAAAACAATCGCGTCGTCATTGGTGGCGATGGCCAAGTTTCTTTTGGCAATACCATTATCAAAGGCAATGCGCGTAAAGTGCGTCGTTTTTATCAGAACCAAGTGATTGCCGGTTTCGCCGGAGGCACTGCTGATGCGTTCACCTTATTTGAACGTTTTGAAAAAAAATTGGACGCTTTTCAAGGGCATCTCACCCGTGCTGCTGTCGAACTCGCTAAAGATTGGCGCACCGATAGAGCTTTGCGAAAATTAGAAGCTTTATTAATTGTTGCCGATAAAGAAGTATCACTGATGATCACGGGTAACGGCGATGTCATCGAGCCAGAGGATGGTTTAATTGCGATTGGTTCGGGCGGGGCCTTTGCCCAAGCCGCGGCTAAAGCACTGTTTGATAATACCGATTTTTCGGCGCGCACCATTGTCGAAAAATCCTTACATATTGCAGCTGATATTTGTTTGTATACCAATCATCAGCATACCCTAGAAGAAATTGAGAGTGCTTCCATATGAACATGCCTTTGTCTTATACCATGACCCCTCAGCAAATTGTGCAAGAACTCGACAAACATATTGTGGGCCAACAGGCTGCTAAACGATCTGTTGCGATTGCACTGCGTAATCGTTATCGCCGCATGAGCGTCAGCCCTGAATTGCGCCCAGAAATAACGCCTAAAAATATTCTGATGATTGGGCCAACAGGAGTTGGTAAAACCGAAATTGCACGCCGCCTGGCTAAGCTTGCGAATGCGCCTTTTATCAAAGTAGAAGCCACAAAATTTACTGAAGTCGGTTACGTCGGTCGCGATGTCGATTCTATCATTCGAGATCTGCTAGACGTTGCTGTAAAACAAATTCGGGAAGAAGCTATCGCGAAAGTACAAACACAAGCTGAAATCATCGCCGTCGAGCGCCTCTTAAAAGTCCTGGCACCTGCGACACAAGATTTTTCTCTGCTAGCAGAAGCAGAACGCCTAGAAGCCGAAGAAAACCATCACGCGATCCAACAAGTTTTTCAAAAAAAATTACTGGCTGGCGAATTAGACGAAAAAGAAATTGATATCGAATTATCTCAAAATGCGATTGGGGTTGAGATCATGGCACCCCCCGGCATGGAAGAGATGACGAACCAATTGCAAAACATTTTTCAAAGCCTCTCAAACGAGCGTTTAAAAAAGAGAAAACTGCGCGTTAAAGATGCGTTAAAAGTCATCCGCGAAGAGGAAGCCGCTAAACTTGTGAATGACGATGACATTAAATCACGCTCGATCGAGCGCGTCGAACAATCGGGTATTGTGTTCTTGGATGAAATTGACAAAGTCACCCAACGCTCTGAAAACCGAAGCGGTGGCGATATTTCTCGCGAAGGCGTACAACGCGATCTATTACCCCTCGTTGAAGGATGCACGGTTTCCACTAAATATGGCATGATCAAAACCGATCACATTTTATTTATTGCGTCCGGCGCTTTTCATTTATCTAAACCTTCTGATCTTATTCCAGAATTACAAGGACGGCTGCCTATTCGAGTCGAATTAGATGCGCTAAAAGCCGCAGATTTTGTGCGAATTTTAACAGAGCCTGACGCCTGTCTCACGGTACAATATCAGGCCTTACTAGAAACAGAAATGGTTACTCTTCAATTTGCGGCAGATGGCATTGAGCGCATTGCCGAGATGGCATTCGAAATTAACGAACGCACTGAAAACATTGGGGCCCGAAGATTACATACGGTGATGGAAAAATTGTTAGATGATATTTCGTTTAGAGCAACAGAATTAGCCAAAACGACCATTGTCATTGATAAGGCATATGTCAATAATCAATTGAATGCTTTAATTAAAGACGAAGATTTAAGTCGTTTTATTTTGTAGAAAATATTGAATTTAAAATGACTATAAAAAGCCAGTTAAATATTCAGTGATTATTTTCTTAGGTTCTTTTTCTCTAAAATAACCTTGACACATAGAATCTTTTTAGAGAATACTTTAATTATTATCATTTGTTAGGAATAAAGATGTTTACTAAAGATAAAGAAAGCCAAGTTAAAGCAGAACTCTTCTCACAGGCGTTTACTAAAAAAACAGCATTAGCAGAGTTAAAAGTCCAAACAGACTTCAGCGATCCTACCAATGTAACGTGTGCTAAACAAAGTGAACCTGGCTCTGCAGAATTAAAAGTCCAAACAGCCTTCAGCACTCCTAATACAACGAGTTCTGAGCACAGTGAACCTGGCTCGACGGTGAGCGTATATAAATCACTCATCCGAGAACCAAAACTTAAAATTAATTATGCGGAGGTGCCCTTTTTCTTAAGAAGAAAAAACCCAGAACCATCAACATCTGAAACAAAGAGTCCCACAGCTGAAGCTAAATCTGCGTCGATGGAATCCAAATCGCTCTTCTTCAACAATAGTCTTCAATTTAAAATTGTGGATCCGCTAGGATTCCAAAAAGTATTCGGAGATAAAGATCAGGATTCACCCACTAAACCAAAGCCACGCGTCTCTACATCTAAAAAAACTAACAGCGGATCATCTTGAATTTATAATAGAAGAGGGGAAATAGATGTCTTTATATTTTATTCAAAAACCGAATTTCACCTGTTTTTAAGTGATAATAGGCCCCTACTACTTCAATTTTTCCGCCTTTGATCAAAGGCGCAATCGCACTCGATTGTTTGATGACATCGACACTATGTTGAATATTAGCTTGAATAGCCTCACTCAGATCGCGGTGTTCTGCGACCGCTGGTCTAATAAATTTTTCGATACAATCAATATCGTGGGCTTTATTCTCTAAAACGGCACTCACCGCCCCACAACTTTCATGACCTAAGACCACAATTAAGGCAGATCCATTATAAAGCGCCGAATAGGCAACGCTGTCTATTTCGGTGTCGCCAACCACATTGCCTGCCACTCGTACGACAAACAGATCGCCAATCCCTTGATCAAAAGCTAATTCAGGCGGCACTCTGGAATCCGAACACCCGAGCACAATCGCAAAAGGTTTTTGTTTAGCAGCAGAAGCGGCTCGTCTATCGGCGCTACGATCAGGGCAAATACTTTTGTCATGCACAAAGCGATCATTTCCCTCAATCAATCGCTCTAACGCTACTTTAGGCGTTATTTTGTCTTGGTAGGCAAAACTCACCGGCATCATGCCAAGCATGATTAACCATAATCCCACATAAAAAATCCGTTTCATCCCATATCCCTTAAATTAAAATAACCATCTAAATTTAAGCGTCAGCGATTGACTGACAAAGCTCTTTTTCGTTTCAAAATCATACCCGCCAATAAAGATAAAATCTTCGCCCGCTTTGGCAGTTAAACTCCCACCGATATTAAATCCTGCGCGAGCAGGTAATGGACCTGTGGTCACAAAAGAAGTCCCGCCAGTGGCAAATTGCGAACTCGTCTGCAAACGCGCGGGCTTAATATCGTATAAATAGAGGGCATGAATTTCAGGTAAAAAATCGTCTGCTTGGCTTACTTCTGCCACTCTCGCACCCAATCCTATTTTAAAATGACTGAAATGTGCATCACTGACAGTTAGATTAACGCCTGGTGCATTCCTTTCTGTATACTGCCCTGTATTCATAAAAACATATTGTCCTGTTGCCATCGGAGAAATTTCTAGGGTATAGACAGGGATCGTAAAGCCTCCTCTTAACTTAGCAGCATATTGCATCCCTTGATAATGAGAAGTCGCGGTTGCGCCCAGTGCAACGACATTTCTTTTTCCCAAATAATAATTAAGCCCAGCCGACATTAATCCATCTAAAAACAAGGGGCCATAGTCGGTATTCCCATAGATCATCCCAGTCACATTATTAATCTTCACCATATTTCTGGTTTGATCATCTTGACGTACCACGCTGGCAGCATAGGCGCAAGCAACACCAAAACGAGAAGATTGCATCACCGGTGCATCCCATAGCAACCCAAATCCACCCGTGTTAGCATTGTAGCCAGCTACGCCATTTCTGGTCCCTTGTCTTAAGCCATTTCCAAAAACAAAGGGGCCATACGAGCTCATGTTGCTGGCCATATCACCGCCTGAATATCCGGCGGTTCTAGAATCGCTCATTCTTCCTAAAATTTTATCGGACATCAAATTTTGGATAGCATCAGTCGCAGCAACCGTTTCCATATTTCGACCCAATGGCGCTAATTCACTCAGTAGTTCTTGTAGTTCTTCTGGGGTTTCAACTGAATCGATAGCACCATAAACATTACCTAAGCTTTGAGCCGCAGCGCTCCCTCTCATAGAATCTAAAACCACAGCCATATCATCCAATCCAGGATCTTCTTGGTTTAATTCTGATACCATTGGAATAAAATGCGCTTGTAATTGTAAATTCTGTCCGCTTTGTATCGGATCGAATCGTACTAACAAAGAATGTGGTACGATAACAGTCGGAAATTGATTCACGGTTAATGCATTTCCTGGACCATTAACACTCACAATACTAAAAGCTTGCTGATATCCAATATCTCCACCACCGCCTGGCAAATCGACCATTATCGTGCCACCATTAATGGTCGCATTTCCATTCACCACTAAATTATCTATATTCGATGTACTAATTTGCACTGTGCGAGTCGCTGTATTCGCGACAGTGTATGTTCCAAAAATCGTCTGACTATTACCACTGGGATTTAACAATGCGCCATTTTGAGTGAGGTTTCCGGTGATATCTTGATTTAAGATAAGCGTCCCACCTGTAGCAATAGTCGTGCCCGTTGTTGCAACGATGGGATTAACGGTCGTTAATGTGCCACCATTATTAATATTAATGGTACCCACAGCAAGTCCACCTGGTGGTGTAAAGGCATCATTGATATTAACAACACCATTCCCCCCAATATCACCTGCTATTAACACACCTCCATTGAGATTGAGCGTGCCATTGTCGATAATACCCGAGTTTCCCTGAGTTCCATCTAGGTTGCCATTTGCTGCAAGATTAACCACACCCCCTGCTGCAATGGTTAAACCCCCATATCCTGAAACAGTATTATTAATAGTTAAAGCACCATTTGGTCCATTAACAGCGAAGACATAAGTGCCATCGCCTGTAATCGATCCATTCGTAGATAAAGGACCATTAATATTTAAAAATGAAGTTGTCCCCATCGATAAATTTTGTCCATTCATATTAAAGGTGCCTGCTGTGGTAAAGCTGGCATTATTAGGAATAGCTAATCCTGTCCCTAACGTCATCGTTCCACCCACGGCCACTGTCATTCCGCTAAATCCTGTTGGTGCTGTATTCATGGTAAACACACCATTATTCTGGACTGTGATCTGAGAAACATCTTGAATAGAACCATTCGTCGTAAAAGGAACACTAATATTTAATGTTGTCGCCGAATTGGCAGTGCTAGACAGCATAAACCCTGCCATATTAAATGTACCACCCACCGCCAAAATTGAATTGACCGGCAGTAGGAAATTGGTTGCTAAAGTCAGCACGCCTGGCTCAACAATATTAAACGCCGTAAAACCTGTTGGGGCAGTATTCATGGTATAGGTTCCATTGGTAACATTAATGGTTCCTACATTACTGATATTTCCAGTGGTCGAATTAAAATCATTGTTGATATTTAAAATAGAAGCATTGTTCCCAGATAAAGTAAAAGCGCCTAAACTTAAAGTGCCGTTATCCTGCAACGTTGCATTATTCATGCTTAAATTAGCAGCTAACGCGAGTGTTGCCCCATTATCGATCGTTAAATCAACAAAATTGGTGACTGAATTATTGATCGTAAATGTTCCTGTTTGAACCGTAATATCTCTAACGCCCGTAATAGTATTACCAGTGCCTGAACTAGCAGTCACTATAATAGACGAATTGCCTACGCCTTGAATCGGGCTATTGATGCTACCACCTTCGTATTGAATAGTCGCCCCGTTATTATTTTGAATAGTTTGCGCGCCACTAATAACGCCACCCGTCTCAAGCGTTAATGTGCCGCTGTTTTGAATAGTACCAGTGCCTAAATTAACTGTCCCATTATTAGCAGCAGTACCCGATACCGTCATCGTGGTATTGACTGGAATAGGTAAATTGGCATTTAACGTTAGAGCTGCAGCAGCTGTCGCACCCCCAGTCACATTAAACGCCGTAAATCCTGTTGGAATACTGGCAGCGCCTAAAGTTAAGTTTCCGCCACCATTAACATTAATGAAAGGCACATTAGTAATAGCGCCCCCTGGCGTAAAAGCACCTGTCACTAATAATTGAGAATTGGCAACACCAGTGATAGCTGCATTACCATTCAATGTTCCACCATTCATTTGAAGCGTCATGCCATTTGCGATTGAAATAGGTTGCGCACTGCCAATATTGCCGCCCGTGGCAACAATAAGACTGCCTTCATTGATCTGGGTTGTACCACCATAAGTATTATTGCCAGATAAAGTTAAAGTACCTGTCCCTGTCTTAATAAGGTTGGAGCCATTCCCACTGATTTGCCCTGCAAAAGTTGTACTATTACCTGTCCCTAGAGTAAGGCTTCCATTCACACCCAAATTGACCGTGCTATTAGCAATACCACTGAGATCGCCCATAACAAGAGGGAAACCAGCTAAATAAAACGTTGAAGTAGCTGAAGTAAGGCTAAAATCATTCAGATTTTGAGGTAGAAAGATATTAGCAGCACTTAAATTTAATGAACCCGCTGCTATTGTGGTTAAGCCAGTATAATTTTGTGGAGTCGAAAAAACTACTTGTGAACCAGCATTTGCCTGTATAGTGACTGCACCATTACCACTAATGGTTCCAACAAAATGACCCCCTGTTGCAGCAGTTGTCGTAAAATTAAGCGTGGCATTATTGGTAATATTGCCACTTAAACTCTGAACATCACCCTGTAACACGCCAGCAGTTAATACTTGATTGCCAGCGAGTGCATTTATCCCTTGTAAAACTAAGGTACCAGTCCCATTGCCTTTAGTAAAACCACCAGCACCGCTCATACTGCTCTGGCCTAGCGTTCCAATTGTTTCAGTGACGCCATTCGGAATATTAAAAGTAAGATTGACGCCTGCTTCTAAATAAAAATCGTTGGCGTTAGTTTTTCCGGGATCGCCTGCTGCTCCTCCTGCTGCAGTTACAGATCCTGCTGCACCTCCTGTCACTGTATTGTTCGATGCGCCCGTAGCATTCACGCTACTACTAAGACTTAAATTTCCTCCTTGTCGTACAAAATACGCCCCACCCAATGCAGCACCACCGTCTGCTCCTTTCACGCCACTAAAACTTCCTGTTCCACCCATTAAGACGCCGTCAATGATTGTTCCAGCAGCACGGTTAGGCCCTGTGTAAGAACCACCGCCACCGCTACCATAACCTCCAGCGCCGCCGTTCCCATTCTCGACATTGCTTAGAACACCGCAAGCGCCACCACCCCCAAAATCGCCACCAGCTCCCCCATTGGTTGAATTATTCGTAGGAATTTGTCCCCCGATACCCCCCCCACCACCACCTGATATGTTAACCTGGCCATTACTAACACTG
>Ga0302312_10000555_pt1 | contig 26836 bp, 17 predicted proteins | sample III_Palsa_N2_1_FD_200529 | JGI IMG/M metagenome (GOLD analysis project Ga0302312, IMG submission 200529) | Peat permafrost microbial communities from Stordalen Mire near Abisko, Sweden - III_Palsa_N2_1 | ecosystem: Environmental > Terrestrial > Soil > Palsa > Peat permafrost | place: Sweden... | reverse complement strand
CGAAAGAGAAAAGACGTATCTCCGCTTGTCAAAAGGAATGGAATAGTCATATGATCCCGAAACCGAATAATTTCCGTTTACGTTCACCGGCTGGACAACCTGCTTTCCTCCGGCTTCGTAGGTGATATCGTTGACGATGGCGTTCTGCCTGACCGAAGTAAAGGCGTTCACAAAAAAGGTCCGGCCGCTCACCTTATCGATGTCATTATAACTGAGCCGGAAGTTGTGGTTGAACGAAGGTTTCAGATTAGGGTTTCCTTCCGCAATATAGAGCGGGTTGGTATAGTCGGGGACCGGTTGTAACTGGTTTATGGAAGGCTGTTGGGTGGATCCATTATAATAAAAACTGACCCTTTGGGACGTGGTGAACTGGTAGTACATACTGGCGCTGGGAACGATTTGCCATACCTGCTGGTTAAAGATCCTCGGGGTATCCATGATCACCGACCGGCTATTCAGGTCCGTAGGTTGCAAGCTGACGCCCAATTGGTAATTATAGGTCTTACCGTGCTCCATGAACTTTATGCCCAGCCGGTTCGTCGTCATTATATTATTAAAGGAATTGCTAAGGCTGTCATTGAAGACCTTACTAATTCCGTTTACATCGTATACGTTCTTTCCCGACAGGCTCCCGCTGCGTCCGAATGAATAGTCCGCCTCCAACTGACTGTTCCTTCCCAGGGGCTCCGTATAATAGGCATTCAGGGAATAATGTTGATTTTGTGTGCGCATGTCGCTTACCTGCCAGATCGTGTCTATGGCGCTGGGGTAGTAGACATGGTTGGTGGAAAAATTATTATCCGTTTCCTTTGCCGGACCGGGGCCTGCTGAGGCCGAAGCCGACAGGGTTCTTCCCACTTTATCAAAACGGTGCATCCAGGTCAGGACACCCGAAAGGTTGGGGGAACTATTACTGGACGCATAATTTTGCTGTCCCGTGCTGGTGGTGGTCATCAGCGCATCCAGGAAGCTAAATGAGTTGTAAGTCTGCTGATGATTTACGGAATAATTAATATTGGGGCTGAATATAAGTGTATCACACTTCCCCATCCCGTAGCCCAGGCTAAATTGAACGCTGTGCGACTGCTGATGTGAAATCGTCTCCATATCCTGATCATAGGTGTAGGAAGTATCCACATAATAGGTGCGCACGGAATTCCTGAATGAAGTGGAACTGTTCGCCGAGAAGTTATAACTTCCCGAAAGGGTCAGGTGAGGAGCCAGCTTTCCGGAGAAATTAAATCCTGCTTCATTAGAGTTATTGATTCCCGGTCCCCCGGTGGTATTTCCTGAAGAGACATTTGATCCATTGGTATTGTTGGAGTTCCCTATGACAGCGAGCTGCTGTTCATGGTCAAACCGGAAAACCCTTACCGAAGCCAGGTATCGATCATCCGTTCCCACACCCGCCGAAACGTTTCCGAAATAAGAATCACTTCTCGATTTCTTAATCGTAATGTTGATGATCTGGGTTCTTTCACCGTCATCAAATCCCGAAAATTTTGCCTGGTCGCTTTTGTCGTCAATCACCTGGATCTTTTCAATCACTTCAGCAGGTATGTTTTGCGAAGCGAGCTGCGGGTCGCCCAGGAAAAAGTCCTTCCCGTTCACCCTTATTTTTACCACTGGCCGCCCGTAGGCAATAATATTCCCGTTTTTGTCTACCTGCAGCCCGGGCAGTTTTTTCAGTAAGTCTTCCAGTACTGCATCTTTTCTGACAGGATAAGCGTCCGCGCGGTATTCGACGGTATCTGTCTTCAACGTTACTGCAGGCGCCTCAATCACTATTTCCTGCATTTCATGAACTTTCGGACTGAGGGCTATGTTACCAAGGTCCCCTTTTGAACTAAAGGGATAGCGGATGGCCTTCGTCCGGTACCCCACAAAACCGGCTAAGACCCAAAAATCTCCGGAAGGCGTCCGCTTTACCTTATAATGCCCTTGTTCATCCGTGAGTACCTTCAGCGTGTCTTTCTTTCCCCATTCCACAAAGTTCACCACCGCCTTTTCCAATGGCTTATTAGTCAGTGAATCCAGGACCGTTCCGGTAAAGGCAGCCGCTTGCATCTGTGCCTGCGTTTCCACCGCCCAGCCGAATATGCCCATTACCATCAGTAAGCATGCCTTCATAGTCAGCCCGTTATTCCATTGGAAGCGGGCTGGTAAACTCCTTAAAACAGGTCAATGCAACCTTGTTTTGCCGGAGTAAAAGGTTTGAATTCGGGATTAATACCGGCTGGCCCGGAAAAACTTGACCCAGCCTGGAAAGGCCGGGTCATCTCACTACTATCTATTTTTATGAAAACAAAACTCTTTTTGATATCGCTCACTAGTATCCGGTCCCACCGCCCCGGCCGCCGCCACCGCGCATCCCGCCATTCATCCTGAAATTCCCCCCTGTATTTGCCGCTCCCTTGAACTTGGCGAACTTATACGTGAATGATACGAGGAAAAAGCGCTTCAGGATATTGGTCTGGGTTTGGGTAATCTGCGCAGTCGTCGCGGATTGCGAAAAATAGGCGTTCTGGTTGAAAATATCATTTGCCGACAGGGCCAGTACACCCGCCTGATTTTTCAGCATCCTGGTTTCCAGGACCGCATTTACCAACGTGATGGGTTTGGCGCCCACGCTGGAGGCATACCCCTGGTTAGTCGTATAGGTCAGGTCGTAGCGGAAGGAAAAGATCTTTAAGAAATCGATCCGGCTTGACTGGGCCAGTATCCATGATTCCGTTTGAGAATTGCTGATGCCCGCCCCCTGAATAGTCTGGGAATAAGCTGTGGAATTCAGGGCATAGCTTCCTCCAGCAATCACTTCCAGCCAATCTCCCTTATCCACTTCAAATTTGATGGTTTCCGTAGGCACCCATGTTCTTCCCACGTCACGCGTTCCGTTGATAAACAAGGGATTATTTGTATACGCCAGTTTACTGGCCACGGTCAATATGAACGTCCGGTTGGCAAAGGGTTGTGAAAAATTGGCGTATGCCTGGCCGGTATAATATCCTGTGACGTTCTCAGGCGTCATATAACGGAGCGTATCGACGTTCGTTGTATTGGTGGAAATATTATCCTGGACAATGGTCGTTTTAAGATTAAAGAAAAAGGATCGCCCTGAAACATTATTAAAATTGGTATAGTTGACAGTAAAGTTATGATCGAATTCCGGCTTCAGGTTAGGATTCCCCAGGTTGATATTGCGCTGGTCCGTCAGATCCGGCACGGGCTGTAACTGGGTCGGTGTGGGCTGGATGGAAGTCCCCGTATAAAACAGCCTGAGCCGCTTGGTCGTACTGAACTGGTAAGCCAGGCTTCCAATAGGTACGAATACCCACTCCTTTTGGTCAAAATGCCTGAGCGTATCATCAATAAGTGAGGTGCTCTTTAGTTCTGTTGGCTGAAGAGCTGCTCCGATCTGGTAATTGAATTTCCTTTCCTTGTGACGGAAAGTAAGTCCGAATTTATTCGTTACCAGAGTATTATCAAAGTTGTTGCTGAGGCTGTCAATAAAGGTCTCGTCCAGCTTTGGCGTCAGGTCGTATACATTCTTCGTGCTCTTGTTTTCGCTGCTGCTATAGGCATAGCTGACTTCCAGGCCCGATTTTTTGCTCAGGGGCTCTGTATAGGAAAAGCGGCCGCTGTAGGCGTAGTTGTTGGTATGAAAAAGGGATAGCTGGTGGATGGTATCGGCACCAAAGCCTGTCAGATAATTCTGCTGCGTAGAAAAATTGCTATCGGTTTCAGACGTAGGGGTCGGGCTGTCCGTCAGCGTTATGGACAGGGATCTTCCTGCCTTATTGAACCGATGCATCCAGAGCGCCGTTCCCGTAACGCTGGGGGACGTATTCTTTCCACTATAGAGTTGGTTGACGACAGAAACATTCTGCCGGGCGCTGTCCTGATAAGTGGAAGAAGTATTGTTTGTCTGCTGATTGGATGTATAGGTATAGGTTGGCTTCAGCAGGATGGAATCATGTTTATCAATACCCCATCCGAAATTCAACAGTACATTATGCTTGAGCTGGTCGGTGATCGACGTCTCCGTTTGGTTATAGTAGGGCTGGGAAGTAGGACCCAGGATAGTCGTGTTGCTTTGCGTAACGATTGTGGATTTGGTATCTGTGTACTGATAACTACCATACAGTGTAACGTGAGGAGTGAAATCATTGGCGTAATTGAAGCCGCCCGTTTTTGCCTCATTGTACCCCGTCTGATAAGGGTTGCTGGACGTCAGGTTGCTGGAAGGACTGGTAGAAGCACCCCCGCCCCCGCCTCCCCGACCCCCACCGCCCTGGAAACTGGCGGCGCCCTGGGTAAAAGTGTTCAGATTATCGTTATTAATATTTCCCAGTACGGCCATCTGCTCGGAGTTATTGAAGCGGAAAGCCCTTAGGAAAAGCTGATATTCATTGTTGTTATCAGACTCTGGGGAACTGGTCCCGATACCCGCTGACGCATTCCCGAAGACCCCTTGGTTCCGGTCCTTCTTAATAGTGATATTGATGATCTTCGTCCGCTCCCCGTCATCGAAGCCGGAAAATTTGGCCTGATCGCTGGCGTCATCGATCACCTGTATCTTGTCGATGGCATCGGCGGGAATATTTTTGGTAGCCATTTTAGGATCTCCCCCAAAGAAGTCCTTTCCGTTGACGCGGACCTTCGTAATAGCCTGTCCCTGGGCAGTCACGTTCCCCTGGGCATCCACTTCCACCCCAGGCAATTTTTTCAGCAAGTCTTCGGCCACTGCGTCTTTGCGGACGGCATAGGCGCTGGCCCGGTATTCCACCGTGTCCTGCATCACCTTAATGGGAGGGGCTTCAATGATGATGTCCGCCAGTTCCTTCACCTTCTCCCCCAGTTGAATTAACCCTACTTCTCCCGCCATTGTTGCAGGAAATCTTCGACCTTTTGTCTGATAGCCCACATTACTGATGATCAATATAAATTCCCCTGATGGAACCGCATTAATGCTAAAGTGCCCCTTTGAGTCGGTCAGGGTGCGCAAGGTGTCGGTCTTACCTGTCTCAACATAAGACACCACTGCCTTTTCCAAAGGCCTGTTAGTCGATGAATCCCGAATAGTCCCGGTAATGGGTGAGGGAGAAGAAGCGGGAGTCAACGAAGGCGTCTCCGCAGGCGTTTGTGCTACCGCGACCATCGCCATTCCCGTGAATCCAATCAATAGTAGTAAAGTTTTCCTCATATATTTTATAAATTTATGACAAACCCCGCGTCCACACTGGCTAAATTGATGAGCGGGCCAACCCATTTTGAGCCAGGGTGAGCGTAGAGGCCACCTCTCCCTTTTCCAAAACCGTTTTCTCGTGTCCGGCAGCGCACTTTAGCCCCGTAATGATTACCTTTGCCCTTCTGTCATTATGGCTGTCCGTAGGTTCAAGCACCATATTTGACGGGTAAAAAAAACGATTCCTTTACTCTCATTCAATCGGTATATGTTAGGATTTATAGCAAAACTATTTGGAGGCAACAAAAGTGAGCGAGATACAAAAGAGCTCCTACCCCTTGTTGACAAAATCAATCAGTATTTTACTCAGTACCAGTCACTCAGCAATGATGACTTACGTCATAAAAGCGTTGAATTCAAAGAACGCATTCAGGCTTTTCTGTCCGAAACAGATGCTGAAATCCTTCGTTTAAACCGGGAAGCCGAATCCCTTCCGGTGGAAGATATCCACGGGAAGGATGATATTTACCAGGAAGTAGACAACCTCCGTAAGAAACGCGACGAACAGATCGAAGCTGTTTTAAAAGAAGTCCTTCCCGAAGCCTTCGCCGTCATGAAAGAAACGGCCCGCCGCTTTTCAGTCGGTCCCCTGGAGGCCACCGCCACCGAACTGGATAGGGAATTGAGCGTGACAAAGGATCATATCAGGCTGGAAGGAGATAAAGTAATATTCAACAACAGTTGGAATGCCGCGGGGACGCCCATTACCTGGAACATGGTGCATTATGACGTGCAGCTGATAGGGGGTATGGTGCTCCATTCCGGGAAGATCGCGGAAATGGCCACCGGGGAAGGAAAGACCCTGGTATCCACCCTTCCTGCCTACCTGAACGCCCTTACGGGAGAAGGTGTACACATCGTCACGGTGAACGACTATCTGGCCCGACGCGACAGCGAGTGGAACGGTCCCGTATTCGAGTTCCTGGGCGTATCCGTGGATTGCATCGACAAGCACACGCCTCATACGCCGGAACGCCGCAAAGCATACCTGGCCGGCATTACCTATGGCACCAATAATGAATTCGGGTTTGATTATCTGAGGGATAACATGGTCCAGTCCCCGGAAGAAATGGTGCAACGCAAACACCATTTTGCCATGGTGGATGAAGTCGACAGCGTATTGATCGATGACGCCAGGACGCCCCTTATTATTGCAGGCCCTGTACCCCGGGGGGATGAGCAGGAATATCACGTCCTGAGACCCCGGGTGGACAAGCTGGTAGAAGCCCAGCGCCGGGTGGTCAACCAATGCCTTAACGAAGCCAAGAAGAAGATCGCCGAAGGGGATGACGACCCCAAATCCGGCGGACTGGCGCTTATGCGTGCTTACAGGGGACTTCCAAAACACAGCGCCCTTATTAAGTATATGAGCGAACCGGGCATCAAGGTAAAACTTCAGAAATCTGAAAACTATTACCTGGCCGATCAGTCAAAAGAGATGCCCAAGGTAGACGAAGAGCTTTACTTCAGCATTGACGAAAAGAATAACAGCGTAGACCTTACAGATAAAGGGATCCAGATGATCACCCAATCGGGGGAGGACCTTGAATTCTTTATCCTGCCGGATATAGGAACGGCTTTGGCGGATATTGAAAAATCGGCGATTACCCCGGAAGAAATGCTTCAAAAGAAGGAAGCCATGCTGAACGAGTACGGAGCAAAGGCAGACCGTATTCATACCGTTCAACAACTGCTGAAGGCATACACCTTGTTTGTAAAAGACGACGAATATGTCGTAATAGACGGGCAAGTCAAAATCGTAGACGAGCAGACAGGCCGTATCATGGAAGGCAGGCGATACAGCGATGGCCTTCATCAGGCAATAGAAGCCAAAGAAAATGTAAAGATCGAGGCCGCCACACAAACCTATGCTACGGTCACCCTGCAAAACTATTTCAGGATGTATCATAAGCTGGCAGGTATGACGGGTACCGCAGAAACGGAAGCAGCCGAATTATGGGATATCTATAAATTGGACGTGGTAAACATCCCGACCAATGTGAATGTCATCCGCAAAGACGCCGAAGACCTGGTGTATAAGACCAAAAGAGAAAAATACGGGGCCGTCATTGATGAGATCGAAAAAATGCGCAATGAAGGCCGCCCGGTCCTGGTGGGTACCACTTCCGTGGAAGTATCCGAATTGCTCAGCCGCATGCTCAAGCAAAAGAGCATTCCGCATAACGTATTAAACGCTAAACAGCATGCCCGGGAAGCCCAGGTAGTGGCTGAAGCTGGTCTGGCAGGCAATATCACCATTGCCACCAATATGGCCGGTCGTGGTACGGATATTAAGCTGGGGCCCGGCGTAAAGGACGCAGGGGGGCTCGCCATCCTGGGTACCGAACGCCATGAAAGTCGCCGGGTGGACCGCCAGTTAAGGGGTCGTGCCGGACGCCAGGGGGATCCCGGTTCCTCTCAGTTCTTTGTATCTCTGGAAGATGACCTGATGCGCATGTTTGGCTCCGACAGGATCGCCGGCATTATGGATAAACTGGGATACAAGGAAGGTGAAGTCATCCAGCACAGCATGATCACCAAGTCCATTGAAAGGGCGCAGAAGAAAGTAGAGGAAAATAACTTTGGCATCCGTAAGCGTCTCCTGGAATATGACGACGTCATGAACAAGCAGCGTAACGTGATCTATACCCGGCGCCACCACGCCCTTTTCGGGGAGCGTTTGGCACTGGACCTGGATAATGCATTTTATTCCTGCGCTGAGGGACTGGTCAATTCTTTCAAAGAGAACAATGACTATGAAGGCTTCAAGCTAGGCGCTATTGTAGATTTTGCGATTGATACGCGTATCACTAAGGAGGAATTTGGACGGCTGGACCATGCAAAGCTGTCGGAAGCATTATACGAAGAAGCCAGGATCGCCTACCAGGTGAAGAACGGGGAACTAAGGAAACATGCGTTACCTGTTTTCCAATCCATCAGACAGAAACAAGGTGGCCATATCGAAAGCATTTTTGTCCCCTTTACCGATGGGAAAAAGGGATTGCAGGTAATGTCCTCTATGCAGAAAAACCTGGATTCAGGCGGACAGGAGCTGGTCAATTCACTGGAAAAGACCATTAATCTGTCCTTCATTGATGACTCCTGGAAAGAGCATTTGCGCGCCATGGATGACCTGAAGCAAAGTGTACAGAGCGCAGTGTATGAACAAAAAGACCCCCTTGTTATTTACAAAGTGGAAGCGTTCACCCAGTTCAAACAAATGGACACGGAACTCAACAAGAATATTGTATCCTTCCTTTGTCACGCGAATATCGCCTCCGAAGCAGATAGAGAAGCCCCTCGGCCACTGCCGCCCAGGGAACCTGCCGGGCTTGATCTGAGCAAACTTCGCCAACGCAAGGATGAACTGGTGACTTCCGGTCCCGGTGACCGTGACCCATCCGCCTATGGCCCTGGCGCCGGACCGGGCAATGATTATTTTGATCCTGCAGAGCAGACAAAGCAGGAACCTGTTAAAGTAGGCCCCAAAGTAGGTCGCAACGATCCCTGCCCTTGCGGAAGCGGTAAGAAATTTAAGAACTGTCACGGAAAAGATGCGTAACGCCCATTATGGATATCGCTTCTTATATAGACCATACCATATTAAAGCCCACGACTACCGTTAGTGAAGTGGAGAAGATTTGTACGGAGGCTATCACCTATGGGTTTGCCGCCGTTTGTATCCCACCCCCCTTTGTCCGGCTGGCCAAGGGGTTATTGACAGGAACAGCAGTAAAAGTCGCGACGGTCATAGGGTTTCCATTTGGATATTCCGCCATAGAGGCGAAGGTCTCCGAGATCCTCTTGGCCATCGTGGACGGAGTTGATGAACTCGATATGGTCATCAACCTGGTTGCCCTAAAGAACAATGACTGGGCGTACCTGGCCGGAGAGATCAGTACTATCTTTCCCCTCGTCAAAGGCAAAAACAAAGTGCTGAAGGTAATTGTGGAAAGCGGTGTATTGACCGAGGAAGAGTTAATCCGCTGCTGCACCATCTATGGGACCGCGGGCGTGGATTTTATGAAAACCTCCACCGGCTACGCAGCCACAGGCGCCACCGTAGAAGCAGTGGAAATCATGAGAAAACATTTACCTTCATCCGTAAAGGTTAAAGCGTCAGGAGGGATCCGTAGTGCTGACTTTGCCCTTGCGCTTATTGCAGCGGGGGCGACGAGGCTCGGGACCAGCTCCGGTGTGGCAATCGTAGAACAATCAGTAGAACATTCATAATCCTGTCCGCTATGGCAAATCGTTGTAGAAGGTGTAAAACCGGCATGATCTCAATGTCTTCCATGGCATATGTGCTGGCTGGCATGTTGCTGATGGCCGGATCCGCTTCCCGGGCCCAGGTCATTCAAACGGATACCCTTTCTGGAGGAAATATTCTGGTGTACAAGGACGCCCGCCTGGATCTGCTTGTCAAAAAACAGGCGGATTACAATGGAAAAGCTAATCTTAGCAGGAAATACTCCCACGGCTTCCGTTTGATGGTAATCAGCACCACCGATCGCAATGAAGCGATTTCCGCCAAAACCAAATTATTGCAACTCTACCCTGAAGAGAAAGTATACCTGACCTACCAGGAACCCTATTTTAAAATACGTTTCGGCAATTTCCGCAATCGCAGCGATGCGGATGATTATCAAAAGCAGCTGGATAAATTATACCCCGGGGTATTTGTGATACCCTCCCCCATAGAACCTAAACCAGAGTGGTTTAAAGAGGCGGCCGAAGACGGCTCGAATTGATGCTTATGCTACAACAGACTATTCAACAACTCGCCAGGCAGTATGCGGATGAATTCATTCAGGTCCGGCACCACTTGCATGCTCATCCTGAACTGAGTTACAAAGAATTTGAGACCTCCGCTTTCATACAAAATAAACTTCAGAGCCTGGGCATTCCATTTACGGTAAAAGCCACTACCGGCGTAGTGGGCCTGATCGAAGGTAAAAACCCTTCCTCAAAGATCATTGCCCTGCGGGCAGACATGGATGCCCTGCCCATTGTAGAGGAAAACAATGTTTCCTACACCTCTAAAAACGTAGGGGTCATGCATGCCTGCGGGCATGACGTACACACGACCTGCCTGCTGGGGGCTGCCAAGATCCTGCAGGAAACGAAGGATTTATGGGAAGGAACGGTCAAGCTTATCTTTCAGCCCGGAGAAGAGAAAAATCCCGGCGGCGCCAGTCTTATGATCAGGGATGGCGCGCTTGAAAACCCCAAACCCCAGGGTATCATAGCCCTGCATGTAAATCCCCAACTAGATGCGGGCAAACTGAGTTTTCGAAAAGGCATGGTCATGGCCAGCGCGGATGAGATCTATATTACGATCCGGAGTAAAGGAGGGCATGCTGCTTCTCCCCATCTGACTGCCGATACGATCTTAATTGCGTCTCACCTGGTGGTCAGCCTTCAACAAATTATCAGCCGGAACCGTAATCCTTTTACCCCTTCTGTCCTCTCCATATGCGCCATTGAGGGTGGACATACAACCAATGTCATTCCATCTGAAGTCAAATTAATGGGCACATTCAGGGCCATGGATGAAGAATGGCGTTTCCGGGCACACGACCTGATCCGGAAACTCTCCACCGAACTCGTCCATAGCATGGGTGGTGAGATCGACCTGAAAATTGACGTAGGCTATCCGGTGGTATACAATCAGGAACAGTTCACGGAGAAGAACCGGAGCCTCGCCGATAGCTTCATCGGTAAAGAGCGAGTGGAAACAACCGAGATGCGCATGGGAGCCGAAGATTTCGCCTATTATACACAGGTGATACCGGGTTGTTTTTTTCGCCTGGGAACGCGCAACGAGTCGCAGGGGCTGACTTCGGGCGTACATACCCCCACCTTCAACATCGACGAAAACGCCATCGAGCTGGGAATGGGTATCATGGCCTGGCTGGGTGCGAGTGCAGAGGCCCCTTTAGCCTGACGCCCTGGCCGGATCTTTCAGACGATTTCCTTCAAAAAGCTGTCGTAATCTATCCCCATTTGCTGCAAGATGGGCGCAGCCCCGTTTTTTTTCTCTTTCAGCAGGGACAGCATGAGGTATTCGGGTTCTACTTCTTTGCTGGTAAATGACTCCGCTATATTAACCGAATCGCGGATCACTGTCTCCGCCTGCCTGCTTAGCGGAACACTATTACCGGGCCTTCTGAAACCCATAGGCCTCCGAACCTCGTTCTCGACGCTTTCTCTCAACTCGGAGATATCCACCGGCATGCACTTCAGTACGTAAAACGCCGCATTATCCCCCTGCCGCAGCAAGCCCAACAGCAAATGCTCCGGCCCTATAAACGTATTTCCCAGTCGCAGGGCCTCTTCCATGCTAAAGGAAATGGACTCTTTTACTTCACGTGAAAATGTATGATTCATGGTTAACTGTTTTAATAAAATTTACCCCCTTTCTTTCCGGTAGGCGAAATCAACAAATCCCAGTATCAGGAAGCAGGCAAAGTATCCCAGGGACCAGTACTCATGCTTCAGTACCGCAAAATCGCTGCTGATATTACTACGCATAAAAGTGAGGGCTGAATAGGCATAAGGGAAATATACCACCTTGTCCCAGGGAAGCATAAACAGTCCCGCAATGATCAGTGCCAAGCCTGTTCCGATCGCCCCGATGAAATTTTTAAAGCGCAGGGACAGGCAATATTGAATAGTACTCATCCCCAGGATGGCGATATAGGATTTGATATCCATCATCAGGAAAGAATGCAGGTGGAGGGGGGAATGAATAAAATTGTACCCGGGCTGGAATACTTGTGTACCCAGACCTGCCAGCAATATCCATATATCGAAAAGCACATATCCGGTGATGATCATGCATTGGATAACAATGAACTTACTGAAATATACGTCCCCTATCTGGAGCGGACTGGCCATTACCTGCTTCCAGGTATTATTGCGGTATTCAATCTGTGTCACCAGGCTGGTCACAAGGATGATGAACATCGGCCATACGAAAAAGGCGCCCCCCTGGAATCCCATAAGGAGGTGTCCCATCCACGGATCATGCCCCAGGCGCTTCATAAATACAGAGGGTTTGGACAAGTACATGATCATCTGTAACAGCGGCAGGAAGGCGCCTCCGGTGATGACCAGCCAGAAGGCGGCAGAGCGTCTGATCTTCATGAATTCGGTTTGCAGGCTTATAAAGAATGTGTTCATGAAGGGGTATTTGTCATTTCCATAAATAAGGTTTCCAGGTTATTTTGCTGTACATACAGTTGATATACGTCGAGTCCTTTCTGTACCAAAAGGCGGTTGGCGGCCGCGGCCTCCTGTTGTCCGGCTACCTGCAGGGTAAGGGTGGTGGGTGTCAGTACCTGAATATTGAAATGAGGCTGTAAAAGGGCTCCCGCCTCCTGGGCGTCGTTGGTTTCCAGCATCCACCCGGAGGAAGTATTCGCCTTCAGGGATTGCAGGGCCGGCAGGCTGCCCTGGAACAGTAAACGTCCCTGGTGAATGATCCCCACGTGCGTAGCCAGTTTTTCCACTTCGCCCAGGAGGTGACTGGACACCAGCACAGTTAATCCATGCTCCTTGTTGAGGTGATGCAGTAATTCCCGCATTTCCACAATGCCTCCCGGGTCCAGTCCGTTGGTGGGTTCATCCAGGATTAACAGGTCCGGCCGGGATAGCAGGGAAATAGCAATCGCGAGCCGCTGTTTCATCCCCAGCGAATACCGGCTGGCCTTTTTCTCTGCCGCGTCCTTAAGCCCCACCAATTCCAATACTTCTGCCGTCCTGCCTGGTTCACATTGGTAGACCTTACTATAGATCTGAAGGTTTTCTTTCCCATTCAGGTGGCCATACAGGGAGGGCTGCTCAATGAGCGACCCCGTCTTGCGGAGGATCTCTATCCGGTGGCTCCGGAGGGTCTTTCCAAAGAAAAAGACCTCTCCCTGCTGTTTCCTGAGTAGCCCCAGCACCAACCGGAGGGTGGTTGTCTTTCCCGCTCCGTTAGGGCCCAGGAAGCCATAGATGCTTCCGGCAGGGACCTGCAAGCTGACTTCCCGGAGGATGGGTTGCGACCCAAAATGATGGTTCAGCCCCCTGGTTTCTAATACGTATTCTTCCATAAAGTCCTATTGGATGGTTTCGATTTTTTCAATGCCGTGCTGTAAGGTGGCGGAGTCCTCTTTCAGGTTTATGTTTCCATTCCAATGGCCCTTGATCCATTGCATACGGGCATTCTCCAGGGAGAGGGTTGCCTCGTCACTCAGGTCCAGCCACAGTCCTTCTACCTTGCTGTTGCGGATGGTGAATGTATTATTGCCTCCGAAATCGAGGTGCAGCCTTCGCAGATCCGTACTATCCAATCCAATGTCTCCATCCGACTCCTTTGAATAGATAGCCAGTGAATCCATTTTCAATCCCACCATATTAAAACCGGATGCGTTTCTCAAGTGGATCGCACTCAGGTTTTGCACAGTGATGGTGGTATTATCCAAATGCAGGCTCCCGCCCAGATCCCTGAGCACCAGGCTATCCCCGGCTATTGAATAGGGGATATTCCCCTGCTTACTTTTTGTCCAGCCGATGGAATTGACATTCCCCTGGCGGATCGTCACATCTCCATAGCCGTCCAGGACAATCTGTGAGAAAGGAGACAAAGGGGTAGCGGTGAATTCTGATTTGACGATTTCCTTCTTCGTGTCATAAAGATGGTGATCCACCTTGTAGCGGATGGTGGCTACTGCCAGGGCTATCGTTCCAAAGCTCAGTAGCAACAAGGTTAACAGGATGATATTACTGGTTCGCATAATAGTGTGGTTTTGTGCCGTTCTTAGCGGCCTGAGAAATGCTGTGTCTTAAATTGTTCATATTGCCCTTTCAGGTCTTCCGGTTCCATACCCAGGAGATATAGATTCCTGAACACGATAGGGAGGTCCTTTTCCAGGAATTCCTTCTTCCGCTGGGCAAGGGCGCTTCGCAGTCCGTCGGATGCCACAAAGAATCCTATTCCCCTTTGGTTATAAATGATCCCGGATTGCTGCAACCAGTCATAGGTTCGCATAACCGTATTGGGATTGACTTCTAGCTGGATTGCCAGTTCCCTGACAGAAGGCACCTTGTCATCCGTCTTCCATTCCTTTAGCAGGATCTTCTCACAGACGAAATCGGCGATCTGCAGGTATATTGATTGTGATGGATTGAATTGCATAAAAAATTCTTTAGAGTTCCTTTTCTTTCAAACGGAAATAAGTAGCTGCCCAAAACACAGGTACCCAGATATATTGTACGGCATACCTCATTAAATACGTCTGCCAGGCGGGCAGAGAATAGCTAAACGAGCTGTCCTGTCCTTCATCCGTCCTGAGCTCAAAGATGCCATGCATCTCGACGTGCGACGGAAAAATGGGCTTGATGAGATAAGCAATGAACAAGACAAACACGACCCCGATCAGCAGGCCACCTACGACCGTTTTGATAAAAGCAAAACGTTGAAAATAAACAGACCCCAGCAGGAAAAAGGCCTGGAGAGACAAATAGCCCAGCGTTATATGTTTCGCCAACATCGAAAACTCGCTGCGTGCCATATCACTGTGAAAATGCATATGCGGATTTAATTTCACCAGGGAAAGCGTGATCGGTTGCAAAATGAAGAAACTGATCAGAATAACGAGGTTGAAGAGCACCTGCGAATACAGAATACTACAGACCAGTTTTTCAGCGTGTGTAGCGGGAACCGAAAGAAAATAGATGCCGGTTGTCCGTTGTGACAGATCGGCGAACATCATACTGGCAAAAATAGAACCGCCTAAGAACATGGCGACTATAAGAATGACATAGGTAGACGCAGGGTCATGGTTTTCAGAAAGACTCCACAGATAAAAGGCAATCGCCATCAGTCCGAAAATGGCCACGACAGCCAGGAGATAAAGCTTGGAATGGTCAGCCCATTGCTTTCTTATTAATAAACCCAATCGGGTGAAACTAAAGGATGCTTGCATAATAAATAGATTAAAGAGATCAGGAAGGAAAAGCGGAAAGCACTCCGGATCTGTTAACGATAATGGCTTTGTAGAGCAGTTCCAGGTCCAGCTTACTTTCTTCCGCCGAACGATTGGCCGTGACGATCGCGTTGCCCCTCAGAGAGCTTTCGCTGTAAATCGCATCTTTTATTTCTTCATTGTCAAAAGAAATTTTGAAGCTGAGCCTGGAAAGAATCTTGTCCAGTGTCTGGTCAAAGAGGATCCTGCCCTGGTCAATAACAGTGATGCGATCGATGAGGTTTTCCAGGTCTTTGACCTGGTGGGTACTGATCACAATACACTTACTGTCGTCGATGGTGCCAGCCAGGACCTTTCTGAACTGGCTCTTGCTCATAATGTCCAATCCATTGGTAGGCTCGTCCATGAGCACGACGGACGCATTAGAGGCCAGGGCAAAACTGATCAGGACCTTTTTCTTTTGTCCGTAGCTCATTTGCTGCATGGACCGATCCATGGGCAGTTCAAATTCGGTGAGGTACTTCAGGAAACGGTTGCGGTCAAACCGGGGGTAGAACGGGGCGTATATGTCCATAAATTTGGAAGGACGCACCGGCGGTACATAAAATTCTTCCGGTACCAGGAAGACTTCCTTTAAAAAGGCCGGTTGCCGTTTCTCCGGGTTGAAGTTCAGGACACGGACCGACCCCATGTCGGGAAATAACAACCCGGCGATATTGCGGAGCAGGGTAGACTTACCCGTCCCGTTTTTACCCAAGAGGCCGTAGATATGCCCGGGCTGCAGTTGCAGGGATAACCCGGTGAACACCTTTTCCTTTTTGTACCCAAAGTGCAGGTTTTGGATGTCAATCATATATTATTGTTTTAGTGTACTACCATACTAGTACAGTACAAATGTAATACACTTTTCCATATTTCCAAATGCTCGGCCCTAATTTTGTATTTTGCGCTCTTATGCAGAATAATGAACTCAGGCGTCAGCAAGCATTGGAATACCATTCCAAGGGGCGGCCAGGCAAAATCGAGGTAGTGCCTACCAAAGGAACCAAAACCCAGCGGGAGCTCTCTTTGGCCTACTCTCCGGGGGTGGCGGAACCCTGCAAGGAAATCCAGCAGAATGTTGAAAATGCCTATAAATACACGGCCAAGGGCAACCTTGTGGGCGTTATCACCAATGGGACCGCTGTATTGGGCTTGGGTAATATCGGCCCCGAAGCATCCAAACCCGTCATGGAAGGCAAGGGGGTCTTGTTTAAGATATTTGCCGACATTGACGTATTCGATATAGAGATCAATGAAAATGATCCCGAGAAATTCGTTCAGATTGTCAAGGCCCTGGAGCCTACTTTCGGAGCAATCAACCTGGAGGACATCAAGGCCCCCGAATGCTTTGTCATCGAACGCCGGCTGAGGGAAGAACTGCGAATACCCGTCATGCACGACGACCAGCATGGGACGGCTATCATCAGCGGAGCCGCCCTCCTGAATGCCCTGGAGCTGCAAAAGAAAAAGATCGACAAGGTCCGCTTTGTGATCAATGGAGCCGGCGCCGCCGCCATGGCCTGCGTCCAGCTATACGTATCCCTGGGAGCAAAATACGAGAACTTCACGCTTTTTGACAAAGACGGCCCTCTGCACGACGGGAGATCCGACATAGACGATATCCGCCGCAAATTCTCTATCAAAGCGGAGAATGCTTCTATTACCCTTATCGAAGCCATAAAGGAGGCAGATGTATTCATCGGCCTTAGCGTCAGTAATGTGGTGACCGCCGACATGGTCAAGTCCATGGCCAAAAACCCCATCGTATTCGCCATGGCCAACCCCGATCCGGAGATCAGTTATGAAACAGCCGTGGAGGCCCGCAAGGACCTGATCATGGCCACCGGGCGCAGCGATTATCCTAACCAGGTGAATAACGTGCTGGGATTCCCCTATATTTTCAGGGGCGCCCTGGACGTCCGTGCGACTTCCATCAATGAAGCCATGAAGCTGGCGGCGGTAAGGGCCCTGGCAGAACTGGCCAAAAGCCCTGTGCCTGACATTGTAAACCTGGCCTATAACGAAAAAAACCTGACTTTCGGCCCCACATATATCATCCCCAAACCCCTGGATCCCCGCTTGCTGTCCACTGTGGCCCCGGCCGTAGCCAAGGCCGCCATCGAAAGCGGGGTGGCCCAATCCCCTATCAGCAACTGGGAAGCCTATAGGCTCTCGCTCAACAAACGACTGGGGCTGGATAACCACCTGCTGCGTATCCTGGGCAATAAGGCCCGGAAAGAACCCAAGCGGGTTGTTTTTGCAGAAGCCGATAACATCAGGATCCTGAAGGCTGCCCAGCAAGTCATGGATGAAGGCGTAGCATATCCTATCCTGCTCGGGGACGAGAAGAAGATCCGCAGCATCGCCGAAGCCGGCAGCATCGATATTGAAAGCATGCCCATCATCGACCCCCGGCATGAGGACCAGGCCGAAAAGCGCAAAAAGTTCGGGGAGCTATTCTTCGCTAAACGTCAGCGCAAAGGACTTAACCGTTACGAGGCCTACAAAACGATGATGGATCGTATCCACTTTGGATGTATGATGGTAGAAACCGGAGAAGCGGATGCCGTCATCTCCGGGTTGACAAAGAATTATCCGGAAACCATCCGGCCTGCACTGCAGGTGATCGGTACTGAACCGGGAACCAGGAAAATCGCGGGAATGTACATCCTCCTGACCAAACGGGGCCCTTTGTTCCTGGCGGACGCTACCGTGAACTTTAATCCTACTGCAGAGGAACTGGCTGACATCACCTTGATGGTGGCCAAGGAAGTACGCACCTTCAACATGCGCCCAAGGGTCGCCATGTTATCCTATTCTAATTTCGGTTCCAGTAATTCACCCGAGGCCAATTTAGTCAGGGAGGCCAGGGCCATTGTGAAGCAAAAGGATCCGCAATTGATCTGCGATGGAGAAATGCAGGGGATCATGGCATTCAATAAAGAGATCCTGAAGGACAATTACCCTTTCTGCGAGCTCATCGACGTAGGTGAAGTCAACACCCTGATATTCCCCAACCTGTCCAGTGGAAATATTGCCTATAACTTACTCCAGGAGATTGGAGGCGCCGAAGCCATAGGACCGATCCTGCTCGGGATGAATAAACCCGTTCATGTATTGCAACTGGGAAGCTCCGTGCAATCCATTATAAATATGGTCATTATCGCCGTAGTGGATGCACAGCTTAAATGTAAGGATTGCGACACCCAGGAAGACGTCAGGCAGTCCAAGTGGTGGAAACGTTTCCGCAAAGTTACCCATGACGTCTGATCGGCGGATCATGATAAAACGCATCTTTGTTTACTGATTTATATAATCAAATAGCACCTATGGGAGTTTTTGCACATTTCGGGAGGTACCTTCTTATGCTGAAGGGCATGTTTTCCAAGCCGGAAAATATGAAGATGTACTGGAAGGAGTTTATGCGCCAATGCAACGACATCGGTTTGGGCTCACTGGGTATAGTGGCGATCATATCCGTTTTTATGGGTGCGGTATCTGCGGTCCAGACGGCTTACCAGTTGGTCAGTCCCATCATCCCCCAGGCCACCATTGCACAGATTGTAAGGGACACCGTTATCCTTGAATTTGCACCTACCCTCATCTGTATCGTACTGGCCGGAGTAGTAGGGTCCAAGATCGCCAGCGAACTGGGTAATATGCGGGTCTCCGAGCAGATCGACGCCCTGGAGATCATGGGCATCAATACACGCGCTTACCTGATCGCGCCCAAGGTTATTGCAGCGATGCTGACCATTCCCATGCTCGTCATTTTCGCGGCCGTGCTGGGTATTATCGGAGGCCGGGTAGCGGGCTCCGCCGCCGGCATCATTGCTCCTTCCGTTTTCGACAAAGGCCTGTTACAGAATTTCAAAGCATACAATGTAGTGGTGGCTGTGGTCAAAGGGTATGCTTTCGCCTTTGTCATATCCACCATACCTTCCTATTTCGGTTATTATGTCGAAGGCGGGGCGCTGGAGATCGGTAAAGCCAGTACCCGTTCAGTGGTAGTCAGTTGCATCGCCCTACTGGGGATGGACTACCTCGTATCAGCATTGTTGTTACAATAAAGCAAGCAACCCAGGCTGGCAATTTTTAAATAATTATTCTATGATCGAAACAAAAGATCTGAAGAAAGGATTTGGCGATAAGACGGTGATCAACGGGGTTACCACTACGTTTAACAGCGGGCAATGCAACCTGATCATTGGTACGAGCGGAAGTGGGAAGACCGTCCTCATGAAATGCCTGGTAGGCCTTTTTGAACCGGATGAAGGAAGCATCATTTACGACGGCCGCAATTTTACCGAAATGACGGAAGAGGAAAGGAAATTACTGAGGCAGCAGATAGGCATGCTGTTCCAGGGATCCGCCCTCTTCGACAGCCAGACAGTGCAACAAAACGTCATGTTTCCCCTGGATATGTTCACCACACTGACTTACAAGCAAAAACTCAAGAAGGTCAACGAAACCCTGGAAAGAGTGAACCTGAAAGACGCCAACCATAAATTCCCTTCGGAAATCAGTGGGGGGATGAAAAAAAGGGTAGGCATTGCCAGGGCCATCGTCCTCAATCCCAAATTCCTTTTTTGCGACGAGCCCAACTCGGGGCTGGATCCTCAAACCAGCTTGCTCATTGATAAGCTCATCCACGAGATCACCGTAGAATATAAGATCACAACCGTCATCAATACCCACGACATGAACTCAGTCATGGAAATCGGAGATCATATATTGTATATGTACCAGGGAGAGAAGGAGTGGGAAGGAAATAAGAAAGAAATAATATACAGCAAAAACCAGAAGCTGAACGAGTTCATCTTCGCCTCGGAGTTTCTGCAGGATGCAAAACAAATGCGGATGATCGAGATTGAAAAAGGGGAGAAATGATTTTTCCCTATTTTTGCGGGTCTTCGGGCGACAACAGGCTCCCCATTAACTTAATTTCAGGCACATGAGCGTTTTAGTAAATAAAAACAGCAAGATTCTTGTTCAAGGATTTACCGGCACGGAAGGAACTTTCCATGCTACCCAGATGATCGAATACGGTACGAATGTCGTGGGGGGGGTAACCCCTTCAAAAGGTGGCACCAAACACCTGGACCGCCCTGTATTCAATACGGTAGCCGATGCTGTGGCTCAAACGGGCGCAGACGTGAGTATCATATTCGTTCCGCCCGCTTTCGCGGCAGATGCGATCATGGAAGCGGCGGAAGCAGGCATTGGCCTCGTGATCTGTATTACGGAAGGTATTCCCGTGCAGGACATGGTGAAAGCCCGACATTTCCTGGAAGGGAAGAACACCCGCCTGATCGGGCCCAATTGTCCCGGTGTCATTACGGCTGATGCTTGCAAAGTAGGCATCATGCCTGGTTTCATCTTTAGAAAAGGTACCATAGGGATTGTATCCAAATCGGGTACCCTGACCTATGAAGCAGCTGACCAACTGGTCAAGGCGGGTCTGGGGCACACGACGGCCATCGGCATCGGGGGAGATCCCATCATTGGAACCACCACTAAAGAAGCCGTGGAATTACTGATGAAAGATCCTGAAACAGAAGGTATTGTCATGATTGGAGAGATAGGGGGGGGCATGGAAGCCGAAGCCGCCTACTGGATCAAGGAAAACGGCACCAAGCCCGTCGTAGGGTTCATCGCCGGTCAAACAGCGCCTCCCGGTCGTCGTATGGGCCATGCCGGCGCCATCGTCGGAGGGGCGGATGATACAGCCGCTGCTAAAATGAAAATCATGGAATCCTGCGGGATTCACGTGGTCGCCAGTCCTGCCGATATCGGAAAGACCATGGCGCAAGTATTGAAAAATAAGAAATAGATCGCCATCACTGGCCGCCCCTCCTCCGGGAGGGTCGAATAATGCCGTCCGCGAACAATGCCTCCACGCATGGTTCGCGGATTTTTTATTTATACATTTATGTAATCCGTCCCATTTTAGCATCTTATACTAAAACCGGATCTATGACGCACCTACGCCTGTACTCGATTTTTCTGCTGTCCGCCCTTTCCTCCTTTTTTATCTGCCAATCCGCCGTAGCCCAGCAATTCGCGCAGACCCAAAACCCATCGGCGCAAGAACTGTCGCCCCGACACTCGCCCGATTTTAAAATGGAATGGAAAACCGTGGACTCCCTGAGCCGTTTAGAGGGGAAGGTGCGCTCCGCGATCGCCCTCGTCTGGCAGATACAAAACAGGGCCAGAAAGGAAGGCAACGAGCCCCAGGTCATCAAGTCATTGCTGTATATCCTTCAACTCACGAAGGATACGGAGGAAAATGCAGACAGCGCAGGTATCCGGTTGCTGGAAAAAGAGACCGGAACCGCAAGTGCACCCGCCCGGGCCATTCTTCAGAGCCTGACCGCTGAGGCATACTGGAATTATTTTCAGTGGCACAGGAACCTCCTGTATGGCAGTACCTCCCTGATCGGCCCTTTTTCCCCGGATATCAACACCTGGACAGTGGCCGATTTCCATCAACGGATTTCTGCGCTATACATAGCCTCTATCGGAAACGAGCATTTACTTCAAAAGACAAGCCTGGAGCCCTACGATCCGATCCTGATCAAGGGGAATACCCGATCGCTGAGGCCGACCCTTTTTGACTTGCTGGCCAATCGGGCCCTCGCCTATTTCTCAAATAATGAACGAGATCTTACCCGTCCGTCCTATGCTTTTGTCCTGGACGATACCCTGGCCTTTGCCCCTTTGCAAATATTCATTAACCACTTTTTTTACTCAAAAGATACCGCCTCCCTGCAGTGGAAGGCGCTGCTGATCTACCAACGCCTGCTGACCTTTCATCAAAAGGACAGCAGCCCCGGCGCTTTGATCGATGCAGATTTGGGACGGCTTGCATTTGCCCTGCAGTATAGTACTTCAGACCACAAAGGCCTCTTATACAAAGCAGCGATGCAGGAATTGGTGGATGCCTTTCCCCACCAGGCCGCTGCGGCTCAGGCAACCTATCTGCTGGCAGAACGTTGGCACTTGGAGGGAATGAGCTATGAACCCCTGGGGGATGATACCAGCCACCGTTACGATCTGAACCGGGCGGTTGAACTTTGCTCCGGGCTTATCCGGGAATTCCCGTTGTCCGAAGGTGGCATCCATGCCCAGGAATTACTTACCAGTCTGTTGACGCCAGTCATACAATTACAAACAGAAGCTGTCAATCTTCCAGAAAAGCCGTTCAGGGCAATGGTACGTTTCAAAAATGCAGATCGATTGTACCTCCGCATCATCCCGTTCACTGAAAATGCAGACAGTGACCGGCGGGAAAATGAATTGAAATACTGGAGCCGCTTATCGGCTCAACGCCCCGTCCGGGAGGGGGTACAGGCACTCCCCACCACAGGAGATTACCAATTCCATGCCGCCGAGATCAAGATAGATGGGTTGCCCGTTGGCGAATACATGTTGGAAGGCAGCAAGGACGCCGATTTCCGGACCAACAAAAACCCCTTGGTGGCGCTGCGCGTGTACGTGTCGTCCATCAGCTATATTCAATCGAACACCCCTGGAGCAGGAAACGATTATTTTATACTAAACCGGGAAACAGGCCAACCCCTTGGAGGAGCGGGCGTCCAGGTTTGGTCCCAGGAATACAATTATACCACCCGGGCTACCAGTCTTGTAAAGAAAGAGCACTACGACGCCGACGGTAACGGCCATTTTCATATGCCTGATCCGGTGGGTACATACCGGAATATCAGACTGGACATCCATTTCAGGAATGACCATTTATTTTTGGAAGATGCCCAAAACGTATACATCGCATCTAGTGAACAGCCGGTGGAAAGTGATTCGCTGATTTTCGAACGCAATCACGCTATCTTTTATCTTTTTACGGACAGGGGTATTTACCGCCCAGGACAAATCGTATATTTTAAGGGGATAGGAGTAACCGAAGACTTCCGTTTACCTGCGCGCAAAAATAAACTCTTCATCACGCCTGATAGCATCCTGGTCTACCTTCGCGACCCAAATGGACAGACGGTGGATTCACTTAAGTGCTTATCCAATGATTTCGGTTCTATCAAAGGCATCCTTCATTTGCCATTGCATACACTCACTGGTCGTTTCAACCTGGTCATTCCCGCTTTTTCGCAGTCTGATGGCTTCCTTTCCGTGGAGGAATACAAACGCCCCCGGTTTGAAGTGCTGTTAAATCCAATAAAAGGGGTGTACAGACTGGAAGACACGATCGTTGTGAACGGTTCTGCAAAAGGATATGCCGGAAATAGCCTGGGCGGGGCCAGCGTAGCGTACAGCATCATCCGGGAGGCACGCTTTCCTTTCACCCGTTTTTGGAGGACCTCTGTCAGTAGATATTCGCCAACGCAGCAGATCGGCGAGGGCTCGGTTACGACAGCTGCTGACGGTTCATTCAGCATACAGTTCAAGGCGATTCCCGATCTTTCTCAAACAAAGGAAGCCGACCCTGTATTTGGATACCTGGTCAACGTGAATGTGACGGATATTAACGGAGAGACCCATAGCACGGAAAGTCGGGTTGAAGTTGGGTACAAAGCGCTGAATCTGAGCACCGGCTTTTCTGATGATGCCATACAAAATCTGGACAGCCTTCATTCAATTTCTATCCACGCCACGAATCTGGCAGGGGCGGAACAGGTAGCCTCCGTAGCTGTGCGCATCAGCAAGCTAGCTCCACCGGGTAGGCTCATACGCACACGGTATTGGGAGAGACCCGACCTGTTCACGTTGGATGAGGCTGCCTTTATTCAGCTCTTTCCCCATGATGAGTACCATGTAGAAACTGATTTTCGCACCTGGCCGATACAGACCGAAATGGTCCGGGATACTTTCATCACAGAGCAGGATAAGACCTTCCCTGTGGCAAAAATTCATTTCACCGGTGGCGTATACCGGATAGAACTCGATGCAAAAGACACTTTCGGCGTACCCGTGCAACAGGTTACCTTTTTTCAAGTGTATGACCCATCCTCAATGGAAATGCCCTACCCGGCTTATGAATGGGCCTCTGCGGAGATCGCTTCTGTGCAACCCGGGAAGGCCGCCGTTTTTCAACTGGGCTCTTCTTTTGGAAAAGACCTGTTTATTATCCGTCAGGGCATCAGACCCGGCCAAATGAAATCGCCCATCGATTATAGGTCCCTTATTCCCGCGCAGGGTCGGCTGCAACCCTTCACCCTTCCCGTTTCCGAAGACGACAGGGGTGGCTTTGTCGTATCCCAGGCCTATGTGGCAGAAAATCGCTTCTACCAAACGAATTTCCAGGTGAATGTTCCGTGGGACAACAAAGATTTATACGTCCGGTACAAGACATTTAGGGAAAAAACAAGCCCGGGCAGCCCTGAGATATGGACGGCCACCGTCACCGGGAAAAAAGGTGAACGGGTCTCAGCAGAAATCATGGCCGGGATGTATGACGCTTCCCTGGACCCTTTCAGTCCGAACATTTGGAGCAAGCCTCCCCTTTACGGCAATCTCGCCACTGACAAAATGGTCAGTTGGACTGATGCCGGCAATTTCCATGAAAAAAGAGCCTTGAATTTTTATGAAAACAAAGATTCTATCAAGGTGTTCTCAAAAAACTATGACGAAGTCCTACGTATAGGCGACTATGCCCATGGAAAAATGATGCCGGATAGTAAGATTTTTATACGGGGAACCACCGCCGCAGGAATAATGAAACCTGCAAACAGGGAAAAGGCTGTCGACATGAATCTGCTGGAAATGAAATACGCGGCTCCCGGGGGCGTCTCCTCCAGCATACAGTTATTATCGCCACTTACCATCCCCACCCGCAAAGACTTTAATGAAACTGCTTTCTTTTTCCCCGAGCTGCGCATCGACAGTGCCGGTGAAATCAGTTTCAGCTTTGTCATGCCGGACGCGCTTACCCGTTGGAACCTTCAAACACTGGCCCATACAAAGGACCTGTCTTTTGGGTTGGACCGGCGGACAATCATCTCAGAGAAAACACTAATGCTGCAGCCCAACGTGTCGCGTTTCATCAGGGAAGGTGACAGGGTGTTGCTCAGTACCAAAATAACAAGCCTGGACACGGTATCGCTAAGTGGGTTGGTAAGACTGTACTTGCTCGATGCCGTTACTATGGAACCTATCGACCAGGCCTTTGGAAATACCCAGCCTGAGCAATCTTTTACTGTTACGCCGGGCCAAAGTGTAGCGGTCACATTCCCTGTCCGCATTCCTGATCATTTTGACGATCCGATTACATACAGGCTGGTGGCCAGTGCCGGCAATTTCAGTGACGGAGAAGAAGCGTCCATCCCTGTATTGCCCAGGCAGCTCCTGATTACCGAAAGCCTCCCCCTTTCTTTGCAGGGTGACACTGCCGGGGAATTCCATTTCGATCGCTTGTTGCAAAAGCCGGGCGAAAGTGTCAAGGGCAATCCTGTTCCTTACCGGCTTACGCTGGAGTACTGCAGTAATCCCGTTTGGTATGCCGTCCAGGCCATTCCTTACCTCATGGAATCGTCCTTTGAATGTTCGGAGCAGATATTCAATCGCTACTACGCAAATACGCTGGCCGCTCACATACTGCAAAAGGAACCACACGTGAAGGAAATACTGGAGGCCTGGGGAAATGACAGCAGCAAACCCGGCGAGCTGGTGTCCAACCTGCAAAAGGACCAGGAGTTGAAATCGGTCCTTTTGCAAGAAACGCCCTGGGTCATGCAAGCGGACAATGAAACGGCTCAAAAACGCCGGCTGTCCGTGCTAATGAATATCAATACGGTATCGGATCAACAGCGGGCGTCCCTTAACAAACTAACCGGGCTACAAACACCTAACGGAGGTTTTGCCTGGTTTGGTGCAGGTCTGGACGACCCGTATATTACTCAATATATCATCGCCGGGCTAGGGCATTTGCAGCGCCTTCATGCCCTATCTCCCGCGACTATGCAGGCGCTTCAACCATTGATTAAAAAAGGAGTGGCATACCTTGATACAAGGATTACCGAATCATTCAGGGCAGATAGAAAACGTAAAGATCAGCTGCTCGGCCCATCCGATGTCCAGTACCTGTATGCCAGAAGCTTTTTCACTGACATACCACTGAGTGATACCACGCGGAAAGCATGGAACTTTTATGCAGGGCTTGCCCGCAAACAATGGTTAGGGCAACGCAAGTACATGCAAGGCATGATTGCCCTGGCCCTGTATCGATCCCAAGACAGATCCACTGCCCGGAAGATTCTTGCCTCACTGGAGGAAACTTCTATCAACCACCCGGAAACCGGCCGGTATTGGAAAAGCAATACAGCAGGCTGGAACTGGTATGAATCACCCGTGGAAGCACAGGCGTTGCTCATTGAAGCCTTTGCAGAGATGGGCGAAAGCAACCGCCTGGTCAATTCATTGCGTGTCTGGCTATTAGCCCAAAAACAAACACAAGCGTGGCCCACAACCAAAGCCACGGCGGATGCCTGCTACGCGCTGCTTCTCCAAGGCAGTGATTGGCTGGAGACTGCTGCATCCGTAGAGATTCGTTTGGGTGATACCCTCGTAAACAGTCAGGCAGAAAAAACATCGCAAGGCACGGGTTATT
>Ga0302312_10000551_pt1 | contig 27028 bp, 17 predicted proteins | sample III_Palsa_N2_1_FD_200529 | JGI IMG/M metagenome (GOLD analysis project Ga0302312, IMG submission 200529) | Peat permafrost microbial communities from Stordalen Mire near Abisko, Sweden - III_Palsa_N2_1 | ecosystem: Environmental > Terrestrial > Soil > Palsa > Peat permafrost | place: Sweden... | reverse complement strand
AACTCACCGAGTTTAAAAACTGGCTTAAAACCTATAACCCCGGTATTGATGCAATTCCATTTGATTTGCTGGATACCATAACCGGCATCAGCATTGTAATGAGTGAGCTTATTAGGATTGATTACGGGGTAACCGCCTAGTTATTTTGATGGTTTGATTGAGTGAATGATTGTTTCTAAGCTTTTAACGTACTTTAATAATCAGTCCATCACTCATTCAATCTATCGCTCCATAACATTAGTCCATCACTAAATCAGTCCATCACCCCATCAAAAATGCTCACCTACCGCATCGGTCAAACTAAATACGCTCGCGACAGGATTGGGTCGGGGATTGACGCGCGGTGGAACCTGCGGGGGCAGTACGTGATTTATACCGGTGGTTCTCTTGCTTTATCTTGTTTGGAGAAACTGGCGCATACACCCGGTGCATCGCTTTACTCGGGAGATTTTTCAGTTACCGTATTTGAGATACCCGATGATGTAGAAATTACAGAGATAGGTGTTGCTGAACTCATCGCCACTAACTCCGAATGGTATAAAGTGCTTAATTACCCCATCACCCAAAAACTGGGTAACCAGTGGCTGCAAAACCATGCAACCGCTGTACTAAAAGTACCATCAGCCATTATTGATATGGAGTATAATTACCTGTTTAATCCGTCGCATCCGGATTTTGATAAAATAAAAATTACAGGTGTTAGCAAATTCACCTTCGATCCCCGACTTAAAGTACAATAAAAAATTAATGATAAGCGTTTTAGCGCGTTTTTTGGCTGATTTTTTGATGGAATGATAACAATGCGTTAAATTTTGTTAAAATTTGATACTAAGTGTACATCACACAACCATTTTAACTAAATTTACGTATAATTATAAACGAGCAGTAATTATCTATCCATGGGATACAAAAGGTTTACTAAACTTCTTACTTTAATTTTACTGCTGTTTTCGGGTGTGATCGTTTCATGCCAGAAGGATCAGGAAATTAATAGTGATTCCTCAGGTAAATCTGATACTACCTTCAGTGCTCCGAATAATTATCTTGCCGTTAAAGGCACCCTGAAAATTACTCTGCCGGATACTACTTACAGCTTTGATGCTTCAACTGATTCTATCGCTTTTGTAAACGTACATAACGACAATAACCAATACTTCGGCATCACCGCCATTAACAAGGCGCACAACATGAGCTTTGGCATCAGCAGCAGTGGTTATGCACTAAGCAATATTACTACCGATATTGCAGGTGGCCAGCTTATCTTGCAACAATCCGGAAACAAGCCCGCTAACCAATACGCCCTGATCAACAGTGCCGGTGTGCAGGATTACGGAAAGATTAGCCTCGGCGCTTATAAGCAGGATAGCGTGCTTGCTAAAGGCACATTTTATACTTACCTGGTTAAAGCTGGCCTAGGCTCCACAACCCCTGTTAAAGTTAAAGGTACATTTAGCTTGCAGCTGAAATAGGGAGCGCGTATTTGGAGTAAGGAGCGATGATTACTTCTATTTCAAAAGCTATTAATTAAGATTTATATTCAAATTCCACTTCGTATCCCTGCACTTCGGCGCATTCTTAATCTCACACCAACAATAGTAACCCTTAAGTAAAAAAGCGTTTTAGCGCTGCTTATTAATGCCCCTTATAGCTTAAATGCGGCGTTTTTTGTGTATCTTTGAGAAATTTTAAAACATTGATGAAAGTATTTATTGCAGGCTTGCCACTTGAAGTGGATGAGGCCGAGTTAACAGCTGTGTTTGGTGATTTTGGGCCGGTTAAGTCCCTCAGGATCATTAAAGACCGCGAAACAAAAGAGAGTAAGGGTTTTGGATTTGTGGAGATGGTGAACGAAGATGAAGCTAAAGAAGCTATCAGGTGCATGAATGGTGCCAGCTACTACGGCCGTCGTATTACTGTAAACGTTGCCGAGGACAAAGGTTTCAATGGCGGTGGCGGTAAAGGTGGTTTTAGACACAATTAATCGCTGCTAAATAAAATATTTATTCTTTTTTGAAAAGCCGGGTATTACCCGGCTTTTTGCGTTTGTAAGATTCTGTACTTTTCGACCGTCATAGCGAGCAATAGCTTGGAAACCTCCAATTTATAAAGGGCTTTTATGAATGTGACTTACAAGTTAGCAATTGCTTATGATATCGCTGGCCGCTCAGGCATCACTTCTTCTTTGTCACCAAAAAAGTAACCAAAATAAAATGCCTGCTTGTGTGAAAGTTAGTGCTTTCAATTTTGGTGTGCTATCCGAACCAGTCTATGCCGGTTTTTGCGATAACAGAGGGCGGCTTTTGTCGCCTTAATTGTCAATGCGGAGTTCGCGTTAGCGATAGGAGTGGATACCGGCCCGGGTGGCGGTATTGTGTTTGGGCCGCGACTAATGCCTGCGGGCGTATGAACGGATAGCGCGGGCCCCGACATAGGTCGGGGCAACGCCATCATAATTAATATTATCTTGGAGATGTAGCGTCTGGTGTTTTAGTTGATCCTGTATCATCAGGCTCGTCTTGTTTAGCAGGTTTCTTAAATTCGAGCTTGCCAAATTTGTAGGTTAAGCTAATGCCGAATGAACGGAAAGGAACTTCACGGGTGCTGGTTTGATAAGAATTACCTGTGTTGGTAGTAGTGGTTTGCGCAATATAATTGCTGAATGGATTTGCCGCAGTTAAACCGATACTTGCTGTTTTTTTCCATAATTGTTTACGCAACGCAAAGTTGTAAAAGCTAAATGCAGGGCTTGTACCTTGGATTGTACGTTGTGATGACCGGTAGTTACCGAACACTTCGGCAGCAAAGCTTGGTGCAAACTCATAAGATGCATTTAAGTTAAGGCGGTAGGCAAAACCGCTAACTCTTGTTGGGTCACCTGGGTTTAATGGATCAAACGGGTTTTCAGATATCCTATCGGCAAAGAAGTTATTTGAACGAAGGCTGAACTTGCCTGTAACCGGAATAGAAATATAGAGGTTTGCACCTTCATTTGTTTCAGAACCAATGTTGGCACGTGTTGTTAACTCTACATCATCATAATTGGTACCATTAACCGGCAGTACGGAATAATAGGTTGTTAATGATTGGATATCATTTGTATTGCGCCTGTAAAATAAAGAGAAATATATACTTGGGCCATTATTAAATGATTTGTTGTACCCTAATTCGTAATTATGGCCAAGCTCAGGTTTTAAGTCGGGATCACCTGTGCTTATATTGTGTGGATCGGATACGTTGTAAAATGGATCTACATCACTATACTGCGGGCGTTGTAAACGGTAGCTGTAACTAAATTTGATGGATTGTTCATCATCAATTTTGTGTTGAACGGTGAAGGATGGTGCCAATATGCCATAACCCGGAACATTGGTACCCGGGAAGCTGGAAGAGGTTGACGTATACTCATAACGAAGACCAGCAATACCACTTATAAAATCATGGAAGAGCGAAAATGTTGCTGATACATAATAAGCATAAATATTACGGTTGTAATCAAAATTATAAGTTTGGGCCGGGTCCGGTACATACCCACCGTTTTGCAACGAATCGGTAATTACGTTATTGCTAATATCTTCAATAGTAACTTTTGCACCAGTTTCTAATGTGAATTTTTTGCTGATAGGTAGGCTATAATCTAACGAAATATTGGTTAGCCTGTCGGTGCCCGGGTTTGTACTGTTTGAGCCGGATGTAGGCAATGTGCTTCCATCTAAATATTGCTCCGTTTGTGATGAATAGTTATAATCACTGCCGAAACTTGAAGATACCAGGAAGTCTAATGTTTCATCTTTTTTATCAAATGTTTTTTTGTATCCTAAACTAACGTCGGTTGCATTATCATGAAAATTACTTGAAGACTTTAAAATGCTAAACTGGTCCTGCAGGATATCGTTAGATACCCCTGTTTGAATTTGTTCTTGATTTGTTGACCCTACACTACTATTACCAAAGTGATTATAGCTGATAGCTGCTGTTAGCTGATCTTTTTTACTAAGGTCGTATTGGAAATTTAAGCCCGATTGGTAGCCGCTTCTTTTAAACGCGCTTGAGCCATCTTGTAACAGATCGGTTGTGGTGCCGTTTGTGGCAGTTGATTTGGTTTCGGCATTGGTTAACGTTGTTGAATTAATGCGTTCATTACCATTAAAAAAAGCACCTACGCTTACTTTGCCTTTTTTTGCGTTGATATTAAACGCACCATTTTCAAGACGGGTGCCTGCTGATAAGTTAGCCGAACCATTAACGCCCTCAATATTGTTTTGCTTTAATATAATGTTGATGATACCGCCCGTGCCGGTAGCATCATATTTAGCACCCGGGTTGGTGATTACTTCAATGCTTTGTATCTGGCTTGCCGGGATAGCCTGTAACGCCTCTGTAAGGCTTGAGCCAAATATACTTGATGGTTTACCGTTTATTAAGAACTGGATATTGGAGTTGCCAAGCAATTCCACATTACCATCAATATCAACAGATACCATTGGCACTTTTTGTAAAATGTCAATAGCCATGCCGCCTTGCGAAGTAAGGTCATTTGCAGGGTTGTAAACCATCTTGTCTATCTTGTTTTCAACAGTTGCCTTTTTTGCTGTTATCACTACCTCACCCAATTGATTTTGAGTTGATGCAAGTGCTACAGGGCCTAATAATACAACAGGAGCTGCATCGGTTATTGCTACGTTAATCACTTTTCCCTTATAACCTATAAAGTCAACTTTTACTACATAGTTGCCATTTGCCAAATTGGCTATAACAAAATTTCCTTTTTCATCGGTTACAACCCCGTTAAAAGGTACAGTGGCACCTTGTTTAAAAAGGCTTACAGTGGCATAATCAATTATTTGCTTGGTAGAGGCATCTGTAACCTTACCGGATATCTTTCCTTTATTTTGTGCATTTACATTAAGCGCAAAAATGGTAAGACAAAAGAAGAGAGCTATGGTACGCATGTGGCAGTTATTATTTTTGCCGCAAAGGTGTGATTTATACACTAAATAAGCCTTGTTTATCATAGAGATGTTACAATTTAATGGTTTTATATTACAGGTAAGAAATATTGTATCGGAAATGTTTGATTATCTGCTCTATAGATATGTTTTCTTTAAAAGAAATTTCGTTTTATAATATTATTATAATATCTAAAATATTGGCCTCAAATGCATCCAAGGCGGTTTTTGTCATAATTTTAAAGAATTTATTATTCATGATTTTCATTGTAAAGAATTGTTTACAATGTTCAAATGGCTTAAAGTCAAAAAAATAACTGTATACTTTTCCTGCTTCCGCATAAACGCCTGGTAAATTTATGCGGAGAAAATATCGGCGCTAATAATTGATCTAAACCCCCATATTTTTATAACCTTCTGTTATTAAAACACGTATTAAACCGTATCGCAATTGATTGGTAGGATAGTAGTTGTAATTTATAGTTAATGTTGCGTTCTCTTTTTACATACCACCCAAAATGTAAGCTTTTAGCTACAGGACTCTTTTTGCTTTTTTTATTCTCTAATAAAAGTTACGCAGGTAGTACTTTTGATTGGGTTGGCGGTAGCCAAACTGGTGGCATTTATTCATGGATAAACCCTTTAAACTGGAAAGTTAGCGGAGCTACAACCCTTTTATATCCCGGCGAAGCCACGGGTGATGTGGCCAATTTTGGCGTTAACAGTACGTTTACTACACAACCCACTTTAAGTGCTACGCTTGCTAACACGGTTGCCAATATTTACTTTGGCCCTAACGGTACATCATATAGCGGCGAAACCTTAACAGTTACAGGGGTTACGCTTACAGCGGCTGCTATAACGGTAAACCACGGCACAGGTACCAATGGCTTTTACGGCGGATACACCTGTACAATTGCCGGCACAGGCACTGTAATATGTACAGGAAATTTTAGCGTGGGTAATACAACACAACCAGCCGGCGATGCAGCTAACTTAACTTATTTCAGTAGCCAGGTAACCCAACTTACGGTTGATGGGAATCTTATTTTGATAGCCGAAGGAGACAATGGTAACGGCCAAAATTACCCTGAATTTGCGCTTGACAATAACAAGGTTACGCTGGTGGGTCAGTTTGTTACCGAAAGCTTTAATAATCCGTTAAGCGGCTCATATGCTAATAATAATAACAATGATCCCGGGATCGGAAAATTTAGTTTAAATAATACCACCAATACTACAACGCTCGAATTACAGAATTTAATACCGATACAAGACTTTTTAGCCAACATGACTATTGACTTTGATGATGGCGGCGGCGGTAGCAGTACCGTTATTTATGATGCGGCATCAGGTTCGCAGCGGGTATATACCTTTGCCGATTATCCGTATATTGGTCATAGCCCCGATGATTATCAAAACCTAACACTAAGTGGTGCAAGCACTAAGGTTTTTGACGGTACATCGGTTAACGTTGGTGTTAATTTAAACAGCAGCGGCGGAACAGTTGATTGGACTTCAAATGACCCCGCAGTAACCGTTGGTGGCAACTGGACAAACGCTACCACAATTACCGAAGGAGCGGGTGCAGTAAGTGTTACGGGTAGTTTAATCAATAACGCGGGCGGCATTATCAATGGTAATACTTCGGCATCAGCCAATACAACTATAACCGGTATCCTAACCAATAGTGGCACAATAACCGCTAATCAGGAAGTGTTAACGTTTACGGGTGCTGCAACTAATAATTCAATAATAACCGGCGGCCCAAATACGCTTACATTTAGCAGTTCATTACTTAATACCGCAGGTACTATTACCACAGGTTCGGGTACAACCACGGTAGGCAACTCCTTGCAAACCACCGGCGGTGCGGTAAATTTTGGATCGGGTACAGCCAATATTACGCCATCTGTACAAATGAATGGCGGTACGCTAACCTGCAGCACAGGTACAGTAAATATTGCTAACGCATTGCAGGTTAACTCAGGTACCTGTACGGGCCCAACAACCGGTGGGGTTATGAATGTTGCAGGCCCTTTTACAAGCTCGGGCACTTTTAACCCGGGTATTGGTACTGATAACTTTAGCGGTACTTATAATAATACGGGCACTTTTCAATTTGCCGCGGGTACCATGGTGTTTAAAGGTGCATCATCATCTGCATCGCCTCAAACTATTAAGGATGGTTCGGCAGGAGGTACTACATTTAACAATGTGATATTTAATGGCGCGGGTACCGCGCCGGTGGTAAGCATAACCGCTGGTACGGGCAACTTTTCTGTAGCAAGTACGGGAACATTGTTAATGGATAGCCCTACCCAACTAATTGCAGGCACAACAACTGTTGGCGGGGTAGGGTATTTAACCTTATTATCAAATACCAGTGGCAGTGCAATTGTAGAACCGATAACAGGTTCGTCGGTTATTACAGGTAATGTAAACGTACAACGTTATATTACAGGCGGGGCATCCACATACCGTGGCTATCGCTTGTTATCATCGCAGGTAAACATCAGCAACCTTACCTCTCAATCCGGTACAGAAGGGTATCTTGGTTTGAGCTATCTAAATGCAGGGATGTTAACCGGTGGCCCGGGTACAGGTTTTGATGTGGTGACCACTAATCCACTAACGTATTTTTATAATGAAACCAGGCCGCACAACGTTACAGCCTATATAGCAGGTAAGAACGTAGGGGTTTACGCGATCACAACTTCCACGGGTAGTCCGGCTTATAGTATTACTACTTATGGCACTACGCTAACATCCAAAACCGCAGGTGTGCAGGTACCGGTAGGTAATTCATGCGAAGTTTATTTTGTGGGGAATACCAGCAATACCACATCCAGTACAATACCCAATTCGGCTACGGTAACCGCGTTGGGCTATCTTAACCAGGGAACTATCCCGGTGTACGTATTCAACGGAATATCAGCCAGTAAAACCATGACCTATACTACAGGCACAGGTGTGCCGGTAGCTGGCTTGCAACAAGTAGGCAACCCTTATGCCAGTACCATTGACTTAGATAGCCTTTATTATGATAACAACACCCTATCGCCCATATTTTATGAGTTGAAAACACCAAGCTCGGCTTTTGTATCCTACAATGCCGCTAGCCATACGGTATCAGGATCTGCAGCCGGAGCTTATATTGTAAGTGGCGAAGGTTTTGTAGTCGGCGCGCTGGCCAGTCCAACAGTATCAACAATCACATTTTATGAAAAAGAGAAAGTGAATGTGCAGTTAACTTCATCCACAACGCCACCGTTGATCCTGAGTCAAAAGCAGAAGATGGCTACTACGACCGCAGGGCAATTACCTGAACTAAGCTCAACTTCTGCCGCTCCTATAACGGCAACTGAGGTACTACCATCGGGCCTCATCGGTTTGCACTTACAATTGAGCCAGGATTCGGTAACCAATATTCAAACGGGGATTTATTTTAGTAATAGCTGGTCGGATAATTATGTGGCATCAGAAGATGCCAAAGACATCAGCACGGCGGCCATCGCGCTGTCAAGCTATTCACTGGATACCCAAAGGCTGTGCATTAACCAGATGAGCAGCTACCTCAAAGGCAAAACCATTAAACTGTATACCGCGGCCACCACCAACGGGACTTATAGTATCAGTTTGGCAGATATTAAAAACATAGATGCCGTATACAGCGTGTTCCTGCGGGATCACAAACTCGATGACTCAGTTGACCTGCGAATAACAAATAGCTACAGCTTCGCAATCAATAACAGCGATACGACCAGCTTTGGCGCCAACCGTTTTGATGTGGTGATCGAGCTGAAACAATTGCCCCAGTACCAGTTGCTATCGTTCAATGGTCAAAAGGTAACCAAAGGCGTGCAGCTCAACTGGCAGACATTAAACCCGGGCGATTATACCAGCTTCACTTTGCAAAAAGAAGAGAGCAATGGTACTTATAGCCCCATCTATACCACGCAAAGCAACAATTCAACCAGCTATAACTATATTGATACGGACCCGGTAACCGGGAATAATACCTACCGGCTGGCACAGAGCGACTTTTATGGTAATATTACCTACTCACAACCGGTAACGATCGGTTACGAGAATGTATCCTCGAACGGGTTATTACAAATCTATCCAAACCCGGCTACAGTGCTGATCAATATTAAGGTAAACCCAACGAGCAGCACCCCGGAAAACTACACTTCCGACGTCTACAGTTCATCAGGTACAAAGATGGAGCACCGCTCGCTAAATACCTATAGCTGGACTGATGATATCAGCAGTTACATGCAGGGGGTATACATTATGGTGCTGAAAGACAATAATGGTAACGTGCTTGGCAAAACCAAGTTTATTAAAACGCAATAAACCATTGCCAATAATTGAATACCTAGCTGATATAACTGAAATATGATATAGCTTTGTATATTTGCTTATGCGCTACTTTTTATGCTTCCTATTCCCACCTGCCGCGGTTTTAACAACCGGGCGCATCGGCTCATTTATTTTAAGCATTATCCTTACACTTTGCTTTTGGTTACCGGGCGTAATTTATGCCATACTTGTTACCAATGACTATTATTCTGATAAAAGGAACCGAAAAGTGATCAGGGCGATCCGCGCTAATAAATAAATTTTTCAACAAAAATTTTACAACCCCTCGTTGTGGTGAATTGCTAATGTTATTATTTATTGCTCTTTAGTAAAAATTACTCCTTTTTGGTGTATTTATTAATCATTGGTTTACTCATTAAACCCAGGTGAAAAATCAAGCTACACAAATGTTATAAACATAAATGCACGGGTTGCTGGCTGTATACTTGCCTGCTTGTTTGTTTATGCCCCATTGCTTAGTTTTGGCTCAATTAAGCTATTGATAGTAAACCCTAAACGTTATTCTTTCGTAATAAAGGCAATAAATAATTTAGCTGCTGATACAATTTAAATATTTGAAAAATTGAATACACAATTACATAAAACATTTTTCTTTAAGCTGTTATGCACAGTAGTGCTTGTTTTAGGGGTTAGTAAAAATAGCTTTGCTGCAACTTATACTGTTGCTATTTCCTCTCCAACCAGTGGCACAACTGTAAATGCAGGCGGTACATTCACGTTTACAGCTACGCTTGGCGGTGGTGCAAACCAAGTGAGTTTTTATACATACATTGGTACTACTTATACCCTAATAAGTACCGATGGTAGCAGCCCTTATTCGATAACTGTTACGGCACCAACCGCACCGGGTACTTATACCTATGCAGCCAGATCTTCAAACACAGGAAATGGAACTGTATCAGGTTATGCAACAGTTTCAATAACGGTGGTAGCCGCACCACCTACAGTAACAACAAATGGCCCGGTATGTAACGAAACTCCAATAACACTTACAGCAGCTGATGCCTCAACAACAGGTGGTACCTATAAATTTTACGCAGATGCAGCACTTACTGATTTATTACAAAGCGGTACATCTAAAACTTATACAAGTGCTAACCTTACCGGAGCAACTAATTTTTATGTGACTTATACTGTTGGCGGTTCTACAAGTTCTGCCACAACGGTTGCTGCTACAGTAACCGCTGCGCCAACACTATCATCTGCGCCAACGGGTACAGGCTTAACGTTCTCCTATCCATTTACAGGCAATGCTAATGATGCGTCTTCGGCAGGCAATAATGGTGCAATTTATGGTGGTGATGTAACGCTTACATCCGATAGGTTTGGTAACTCTAATAGTGCCTATAACTTTGCAGCTACTAACAGTAATGGTACCAACGGCTATATTTATACAACGGCTGCTGCCGCTGCCGGACCCAACAATTTTACTATCAATTTATGGTTTAATACCACTACAGCTGGCGGGTTACTAATTGGTTTTGGTGGAACGCAAAATAATGGCAATAGCAGCACGCATGACCGTAAGATTTACATGAGTAATTCGGGCCAACTTATATTTGGTATATATAACGGAACCCTTGGTGCAACAGATACTGTTTGTACGCCATCCGCTACAAACTACGCCGATGGTAACTGGCATATGGTTACCGGTATTTTATCCTCAACAGCAGGTATGTCTTTATATGTTGATGGAAAGGAAATTTCGGCTAATGCGGGTTATACGGTTGCGCAAGCTTTTAGCGGTTATTGGCGTATTGGTGAGGATAACCTTTCGGGCTGGCCATCCCCATCAACCAATTATTACTATACCGGTACTATGGATGATATTTGCGTATATACTTCGGCAATTACCCCAGCAACGGTATTTACATTATACGGTGCAGGAGCCCAGGCCTGTGTAGGCGCGCCTTTAACATTACAAGCGAATTCAGTAAGCGGAGCAACTTATTCGTGGACGGGCCCTAACAACTTTTCATCAACTGCACAAAATCCAACAGTTGATGCTACGGCATCAGCAACCGATTTGGGCACCTACGTATTAACCGTTACCGGAACTTGTAGCTACTCAGAAAACGTAACGCCACAATTATTTGCCGAACCAACACCTGTATTTACAGCATCATCAACATCTGTTGCGGTGGCGGCAAGCACTGCCATAACCTATTCGGGTACATTAGTATCAGGAGATACTTATAGCTGGGATTTTGGTGGCGGAACGCCGTCTACAGGTACAGGGTCGGGGCCTTTTACCGTAAGTTGGTCTACCATGGGTGCTAAAACTATTACACTAATCGAAACAAATGCCAATGGTTGCAGCGCGGTTTATACAAAATCGGTAACAGTGGGTGGCCTTAACGTTACCGCAGGTAATTATGCATTTAGCCAAAATGTAGCTTTAAATACTTCCCAAATAACCGGCGGTATAACCAGCACATTGAGTAACTTTCCGGCTTTGGTTTATATCCAGGAAAACGCACTGATAGCTACTGGAAATTGCGCAAATAATGTTCAATTCCCTCTTGGGAACACCGCAACCAACGGTTATGATTTTGCATTTACCATGCAGGGCAGCACAACCGAATTATACTACCAGGTTGAAAGTTATAATACGACTACCGGAGCTTTATTAGTTTGGGTAAACGTACCTACAGTAACATCAACCAATACAGCGCTTACTTTTTACTTTGGTTCTGCCGCGCCTGGCCATACAACGGCCTTTACGCAGGCTGCATGGGCAAGTGATTACGCGGCAGTATATCACTTTGATGAAGGTGCTTTATCTACAACAACCGGATATGTAAAAGATGCAACGGCCAACGCGCATAACGCAACCCAAAGTAGCTCCGGTGTTACATTGGGCGCGGGCGAAGTTCGTACGGCTGCGGGTATTACCGCGGCAACCAGTGCTTATATTTTTAAAGGAGCAGGTTCATTAACTGTTTCCGGAGGCGTAAATATTCCAAGTACGTTTACACTATCTGCATGGGTTAACTTAAATGCAACCGGGCATGATCAAAAAGTAATGACCAATCAAACCGCAAGTGTGGGTGGTTATAAACTAGGTGTATATTCTACCAATATTCCCGAATCAGAAACAACAGGGTCTATAAACAGGGGATATACTCCTGCAGCACCTACAATAGGTACCAGCGCATGGCATTATTTGCAAAGCGTTTTTGATGGTACTAAAATTGTAACTTATGTTGATGGTGGCGAATACCAGGTTGAAAGTACAACCAGCGGTTCATCCAATAATAACCCATATTATATTGGTGTGGGCGAAGGTGGAAATCAGTATTATTTTTATGGTACGATTAGTGAAGCTCGCGTTTCGAGTCTTGCAAAATCTAGCGACTGGATAAATGCAGAATACTACAATCAAAGTAATCCAACAACTTTTACCATCGCCAGTACAACAATATCGGCTGTGCTAACCGGTGGGTACGCTATAAATGCACAAGCTATAGGTGCATCTATTCCATATACCTGGATAGGCGGTACCACAGATGCAACTAACGCTGCAAACTGGACTTGTACAGGTGCGGTTACAACTACCGGTACAAATACCGGTACTTTAAATATCGAACCTGCTACAGATGGTTCGGCAAGCTTAACTATACCAGCAACCACCAACTACCCGGTATTACCTGCAGGTAGCTCTATTTTTCCAATATATTCATTAACAATGGGATCAGGGGCTCAGTTTTATTTAAATGGGAATACATTATATGTTGGTTGCCATGTTTATAATAACGGAGCGACGGGCGGCACCATCTCATCCGGGGCAAACAGCACTTCTACTATCACCCCAACCACCACAGGTGGCTTAACATTTACCGGTACAGGTGCCCTGTCGGGGCAAACACAATATTTGTATGGGTCAACTACCAGCAAAGTTTATCTTGCCAATTTAACAGAATCAAATGCCGTAACTGGCGGATCCTTAAATGTATCAGGCCCGGTTAGCGTGTACGGTACATTTGGTGCCACAGCCGGAAATATTACCATAGCCTCTGGCAGTACCTTAACATTAGTTTCAACGGCGGCCGGAACTGCCAATGTGGATATATTGCCGACAGGAAACTCTATAACCGGCAGTGTAACCGCGCAACGTTATATACCAACCGGTACAGGGTACCGAAATTACAGGTTGCTAACCATTCCGGTTAACATTTCCAGCCTTACTACTAACCAAACAACTACAAGGGGTTATATTGATTTACACTCGTTAAATACCGGTTTATTAACCGCGGGCCCGGGTACCGGGTTTAGTTATGCTACAGCTACAACTAACCCATTGATGTATTTGTATGACGAATCGAGGGCACAAAATTTTCAAACATTTATAGGCGGTAAAAATGTTGGTATTTATTCAATGACAGGTTCAACAACATATAACGTTACTACTTATGGCACAACCTCTGGAGCAACTAAAACAACAGCACAAGTACCGGTAGGTAACTCTGTGCAAATGTACTTTGTTGGCCCAAATACAGCTGCTAATTTGGCTGCAAACCCGCCTCTCGCTGCTACGTCTTCTGCTACTGGTTATCTTAACCAGGGTACTATACCTGTTTATATTTATAATAAAACCACCACCGCTTTATCTTATACATCAGGGGGTAATAACACAGCTACACCCGCTTTAGTTGGTTTAAACCAGGTTGGCAATCCGTATGAAAGTACAATTGATCTGGATAGTGTTTATTATGATAATAAAAGTACCGGCAATATTGGCCCATCATTTTGGGAGTTGAAAGAGCCGTTTAATACCTTTGTTGCATATAACGGGGCAAGCCATACCGCATCAACTACCGGTGCCGAACCTTACATTGCCAGCGGGCAAGGGTTTTATGCCGATGCCTTGAGCGCGACATCTACATTAACTTTTTATGAAAATGAAAAGGTTAACGTTCAAATGGGAACAAGCACCACGCCGGTGTTAATATTGAGTCAAAAACTAAATAACTCCGGCTCAACAACTACATCTGCTGCCGAGGTATTACCAAGCGGTTTGGCCGGTTTGCACTTACAGATTAATAAGGACTCTGCTACATATACCCAAACAGGTATTTATTTTAATAGTGCATGGTCTGATAAATTTTTACGGTCAGAAGATGCCGTAGATTTGGATGGTACTGCGCCACAGGTTTACCTGTCAAGCTATTCATCAGATGGTATGCGCCTTTGTATAAATGAACTTAGTAATTACACTAACGGCAAAACGGTAAAATTGTACGCGTCAGCAACTACCAGCGGTACGTATACTATAAGCCTTGCCGATATAAAAAATATCGATCCGTTGTATAACGTATATTTGCGTGACCATAAACTAAATGATTCGGTTAATGTGCTTAACAATAACTATACATTTACTATCAATACAAGTGATACCACAACCTATGGCGCAAATCGTTTTGATATAGTGTTTGAACGGGAAGCTTTGCCGCCTTACCAGTTGCTTACTTTTACCGGCCAAAAAGTAACTACCGGTGTGCAATTAAATTGGTTAGCTAACAATGCAGGTAATTACACAGGCTTTATCCTGCAAAAGGAAGATGCAAACAATAATTTTAACCAGATATATACCGTACAAAGCAATAACACAAGCGCTTATACTTTTGTGGATACTAACCCTATTGTTGGGGCAAACGTATACAGACTGGCGCAAAACGATATTAATGGAAATATAACTTATTCATCATTAATAACTATAGGATACAATAATGTATCTTCAGCCGGTTATTTTAGCGTATATCCAAACCCTGCTACAAGTATTCTTAATGTATTGATTAATGCAACACCTACTACAGCTACTAGTTACGTAGCTGATATATATAATACATCAGGAGTATCTATGGATCACCGCGTATTAAATACCTTTGCATGGACAGAAGATGTAAGCAATTACAAAGAAGGCGTTTATATCATCGTTTTGAAGGATAATAACGGTAATGTACTGGCAAAAACAAAATTTATAAAAACTAAATAAGCAGAAGCGAAATGTGCAGTAATAGATCAAAAATTTTTAATAAAGTAATTTTGTTTGTTTTTTCAATGGCTTTGGTATTATCGCCATCGCTGCTGTTTGCCCAGGATGAAGCCTGCCAGGGAGCGGATCCTACCGGAAATTCTACAACTTGCCCAATTGATACCTGGGTATGGGTTTTAGTAGCAGGATCTGTTATCCTTGGCGCTACCAGCTTAGCTAAAAAGCGAAAATTACAAGATGGTTTATAATTAATATTAATTTATCTGTAGTTACCAATATTAATTTTCAAAAAAAATCCCGCCATATTCGGCGGGATTTTTTTTTTGAAAAATCTGACGCTATTTCATTGAAATCAAAAACCAAGCACGCATAAAGTCCGTATATTGCGGTGTTTGAGAAATTAGTTTTTTATATAGCTGATTTTCAACTATTCAGCCTTCGTTTATTAATTTAAAAAAATTGAATATACAGTTGTTTTTTCTTGCCTTTCAATTAATTTTTCATGAATATGACCGTAAAGGCTTAAATGTAATTTGATAAATTATATTATCGATCATATATGAAGATAAACGTACCTGTATATTTATTGCTTGTTTTTTTAATGTTTTTTGGCGATACATTTGTGGCTTATGCCCAGGTGCCTGCTACTGGTACTGTTACATTCCAATATGCTTCTGGGGCTAACCAGGTAGTTGGGAGTTCTGCGTACGCCTGTTTTGTGCCAACCACTGCCGCTGGCTATACAAACGATACTGGCGTAGGATTTGATTTCGTAGCGCAAGGAACCGGAGAGAATAACAGCAACTATTTACAGGTTGGGTTTTATACATTCTCGGGGAACGATGCTATGCTTTATTTTAACAGGTCAACATCGAGTGTTACTGTTGCAGCAGCATACATTATGAGTGCTGCCACAGGCGCGGCAAGTAGCCAAACAGCCACCAGTTTACCCGCTGCAGGAGGCGAGTTTCAACTTACATCAATAGATTTGGAAGCAGTATCTGTGGCAAGTACAGTTACTATTCAGGCTTATCGCAATGGTGTGGCAATAGGCACTGCCGTTACAACACCCACACTTAGCACAACTGCTAAAACAACCATAAGTTTAGCAAGCAACGCAAATTTTGCTGATATAGATGAAATTGCTATTAAGGGTTTTAATGGTGATGGTATACGGGTTGATAATATAGTAACAGCTGCAACGCCTCCTGTTATAACCACGCAGCCGGTAAGTCAAACTGTTTGTAACTCATCATTATCAACTTTTTCTGTGGCGGCAACGGGTACGGGGTTAACTTATCAATGGTATGAAAATGGTACAATTTTACAAACTGACCATAGTGACGGAAACGGAAGCTATACAGGTAGCCAAACAGCTACTTTAAACATGACCGCAGGGCCCGGCACATTTTTTAACGGCGTTACATTTACCTGTGTGGTTACAAGTACTAATGGTACTTCAACAACCTCCAGCGGGGCTACTTTAACTATGGAGCCTTTACCCAACGCCACCTTTACTGCCCCAGCCCAGGTTTATGTTGGTATAGCTGCAACATTTACAGTAGCAATGCCAATTGATGGTAATACGTATAGTTACGTTTATGGTGCTGCCGATGGGGTTATCTCGGTCACCAATACTTCCAGTTTTCAGGTAACATTTCCCACTATCGGCGATAAGATGATTTACCTCACGGTTACAAACAAAGCCACAGGTTGTAGTGCCTATTATTCGTTAACCGTTGTGGCAACTTTAAATGTTAATAGTGCAGGCTATGCGTTTAGCCAGCCTATTACCATAAAATCATCGGCAATAAATGTTGGGAGCAGTGGTATATCCACAACACTTACTAACTTCCCCGTACTGGTTTATATAAAAGAAGATGCGCTATCAAACAAATACGCTTCAAACTGTGCAAACAACGTGCAGAATCCTGGCGGTGGCACTACTAATGGGTTTGATTTTGCATTCACTTTGCAAGGCAGCCAGCAAGAACTATTTTACCAGGTAGAGAGTTTTGACGCTGCTAACGGTATACTGATGGCTTGGGTACAAGTGCCATCATTAACATCAACAGATTTGCCGCTCACCTTTTATTTTGGCGCATCAACACCGGGCCATACGGCCGCATTTGCAGAAGCAACTTGGAATACCGATTACCAGGCCGTTTATCATTTAAACGAAGGAACAGGTACAAGTATATTAGATGCAACCACCAATGCGAGAAATGGTACCGGCAATAAACTCACTACGGCCACCGGCGAAATACAATTGGCAGCCGGGCTTACAAATGGTGCATATTTATTTAATGGGGTTACTACTTCAAATACGCTTAGTTCCAGCGTAATACAAAGCGCGGGTACTACAACAAGCGTAACGGGCACGTTCACTTTATCTGCCTGGGTAAATGCCATTGCTAATTCTTCTGATCTGGATCAGAAAATAGTTACTAACGAAAGCGATTTCTCCGCAGGGTATGCGATGAGTATCAATGGTACAAGCACAAGTGCCGAAAACGTAGAAACAGAAACAAGATCGCCACAGGAAATTTATAATAATGGTACGGTAAGCACGATAGCTTTGCCCACTTCAACACCTGCATGGCATTATATACAGAGTGTATATGATGGAACAAATTTTCTTAATTATGTAGATGGCGTGCTGAAAGGATCAGCAGCAGGAACGGCCCCGGATGCCAGCAGTACCAATATAGTTATCGGCCAGGATTATATAGGCAGCAGTTCGGCACCCCAGCATGATTTTTACGGTATGCTGAATGAAGTGCGTATATCCAATGCAGCAAAAACAGCAGACTGGATAAAAGCCGAATATTGGAATCAAACTAACCCTACAACATTTACCTATGCAAATACCACTATTACAACATATACAGCCAACAAATATTTAACCCTGGGTGCTAGTGTTGTTTATGTGTGGACGGGAGCAAGCAGTACCAGCCCAACAACCGCCGGTAATTGGGCAATATCATCATCAGCTACTCCTACAGCTGCCAGTGTTGCCCCGCCAAATGATGGTACGGCTACTTTGTATATCCCTAATCTTGGTACAACAGCCAATTATCCTACGTTAACCCAAAATACAAGTTTATTTGGCTTGGTACTGGCAAGCGGAGCTAAACTCAACTTAAGCAGTTATACTTTAAATGTTGGCTGTAATATTTATAATAATTCTACAGGTGTTGGCCAGCTGATTGGTGCTACAGGTACTGTTTACGGAACTATAAACTGGGCCGGTACAACTACTACGCCACAGTATTTCTACGGCTCATCAACCTCCACAACAAACATTGGCAACATGATTGTTAACAATACTCAGGGGAGTACCGTTAACATTACAGGCGGCCCGTTAAGCATATATAATACCCTTACCATGACTAAAGGGAGTTTAGCAATAAACAATTCGGGTTCAGGTTCATTGGTGTTGGTTTCATCAGCAACAGGATCTGCTAGTGTGGCGGCTGTTGCTACCGCTTGTACTACGTGTTTAATCACCGGTAATGCAACGGTGCAACGATATTTTCCGGGTGGTACAGCTGCATACCGGTCATATCGTTTGCTTACATTGCCTGTTAATATTACCAGCCTCACCAATCAAAATGGTACAGAAGGTTTTATGGATTTATCCTCTTTAAATGCCGGGCTGATAACAGCCGGGCCGGGGGCGGGCTTTTCGTATCCTACGCCAACGGCCAATCCTTTAATGTATTTATACGATGAATCTCGGCCTCAATATTTCAAAACATTTTTAGGTGGTAAAAACGTAGGTATTTACTCGCTTGTTGGGTCAACAACTTATAAAGATATCTATTATCCGGCAGGTGCAACGGCAGCTAGTGTACCAACAGCTTCAGCCGAGATCCCGATTGGCAACTCTGTGCAGGTGTATTACGTGGGGCCATATCCTACCACAGGTTCGCCTACGTTAACAGCTACTATACCTGCCGCCGCTACTACATCAGCTACCGGTTACCTTAACCAGGGTACCATCCCGATTTATATTTTTAGTACTGCAAGTAAAACATTATCCTACAGTCCGTCAATAAATACATTACCGGTACAAGGTCTAGGTTTAAATCAGGTAGGAAACCCATATCCAAGCACTATCGACCTTGATAGTTTGTATTATGATAACAAAAGCAGCGGAACTAATATTGGACCGATATTTTGGGAACTGAAAGAGCCTAACAATACGTTTGTTGCATACAGTGCAAGCCACACTGCATCATCTGCCGGTGCCGAAGCTTATATAGCCAGCGGCCAGGGGTTTTATGTGCAAGCCATAAGCACATCATCAACACTTACGTTTTATGAAAAGGAAAAGGTTAGTGTGAATTTAGGCACTTCCACATCACCCGTACTTATTTTTAATCAAAACACTAATAGCAGTATACCGGCAGCCGAGATCTTACCAAGTGGCTTGGCTGGTTTACACTTACAAATCTTAAAGGATACGGCAACATATACGCAAACGGGTATTTATTTTAACCCGGCATGGTCCGATGCTTATTCTCCTACAGAAGATGCTATTGATTTGGATGGTATCTCGCCAAAAGTTTACCTGTCGAGTTATTCGAGTGATAATACACGGCTCTGTATTAACCAGCTTGGTGATTACAGCAAAGGAAAAACAGTAAAACTATATGTAGCGGCTATCACCAATGGTACCTATAATTTGAGCTTGGCTGATGTTAAGAATATTGATGCGATATATAGCATATACCTGCGAGATCATCAATTGAATGATTCAGTTGACTTGAGAACTACCAATAACTATAGTTTTGCCATTAACAATAGTGATACAACCAGCTTTGGCGCTAACCGCTTTGATCTGGTAATAGCGATGAAGACATTGCCGCCGTATCAATTGCTGTCATTCACCGGGCAAAAAGCACCTCAGGGCGTACAGTTAAATTGGAACGCCAACAATACCGGTACTTACACCAGCTTTGCCTTGCAAAAAGAGCAAATTAATGGCACTTACACCTCAATATATACGGTACAGAGCAACAACTCAACCAGCTATACTTATATTGATCCGAATCCTGTTATCGGTAATAATACTTACAGGTTGGCTCAAAACGACCTTTTAGGCAATACCACTTATTCGCAATCCGTAACTATAGGTTACAGCAGTGTGTCTTCTAACGGTTATTTTAGTGTTTACCCAAATCCCGCTACCGATATTATTAATGTGATAGTGAATTCAACAAGTGCTGCAAATTATACAGCCGATATTTACAACACATCAGGTATGTTGATGGATCATCGCACGTTGAATACTGATTTATGGACCGAAGACGTGAGTAACTATAAAGAAGGTGTTTATATCATCACGCTAAAAAATACTAATGGCGATATACTGGCTAAATCAAAGTTTATAAAAACGAAATAATAGGATGCGGTATTTCCCGTATTTTGAGTAGGGGTTGATCAAATCAAAAGCGACTATCAGCAGTTACATGCAGGGCGTATACATTATGGTGCTGAAAGACAATAATGGTGATGTGCTTGGTAAAACCAAGTTTATTAAGGCTGAATAATACATTTGCGGTAGTTGTAAGAAAATAACTTGTTTATTTACAGTTTGATACACATTGTAAATATTTTTTATAATATTAAAACAAATAAGCCGCTTTGTTTGTAGTAATACCAAGAAAGGTGGATGTAATATGGAGGAACTTGTAATATTCAGAATTTTTTTAACATTTCCATTAGTAGGGCTTCTGTTACCTAAAGCAGGAATAGTTTTCGCTGGGGGAAAAGGTTACATATCAGCAGCCGACATTATTATTGCTATAACGCTAATTCTTAGCATCTTGATTTGCTCATTAGGTATCCTTCATCACAAGAAAAATATCACTCTTTTAAAAAGCAAAGATCCGGCTGTAAGTTGGTAATATAAGGCGTTAACCTGCTTTTTGATTTTTTAGTGGATACTCAGTTTTAATATCCTCCAATTCTATTTCGTAGGCGCGCATCCGGGCGTGTAAAATATCCACCTCGGTTCTCAGCATTTGTATTTCAGTAATTAACTTTGCCGAATCAGGCTTATTGATTATTTTTTCACCTGTGCCTAATATAAGCCATTCTGGCGAATACTTTAATTGAAAACAAAGCTTACGGATAAGATAATAGCTCATCTCTTGTTTGCGGTTTATCACCTTGCTTATAAAGCCCTGATCTACGCCAATGGTGTTGGCAAGCCCAAGCTGACCACCATGTTCTTTAACAATTACCTTTAAACGTTTTATTACCGCTTCATCAGTCATAACTGCTGCAATAATAAACAATGTAGGTATAAAAGAGAAAATTAGTTGACGCTGATTATCAGGCTCAAGATTGGATATGCTCGAAATTTAGATGTTTAACCTCGTTTACTGCTTGCAATAGCTCACCAAGTTTAGTATTGTAATCTTTTAAGCTTAGCTGGCCGTTATTGTAATCGCTAACAACCTTGCTCAGTTGTTCGGTAAGCATTTGGCGTACACCTTCGTTAATATTCTCCCTGCCGCTGTGTGCTCCATTTGCAAGCAGGGCAATATTGCCGTACAACTTGGTGTTTAGTTCGTTTAGTTTGTTTTCAACGGCACGTAAAAGAAATAACGGTTGAATATTATTAGTATCCTTTAATACTTTTTTTACTTTACGGTTTTGTTTGCTATCAAACTTGAAGATTAAAATCAGTGCTGTTGGGGCTAAAATCAAAAGTAAAAGAATGCTTTCCATAACCTGTTAATAAAGTAAAAATATATGCCGGGAGATTATGAATGCTGATGATAACAACGCCTATTTCACTATGCTTCCTTTCTGTTTATACGATAGGATGTAATAAGGGGTTTCAATTAATAGTTAGATAATATTTGCCTTAAACAAAAAAAGCGGCCTTGGCCGCTTTAATAAATCAAACTATTAAATTTTACTTAAGCTTTTTTAACAGATCGTCCATTTTGCGTTGGAAAGCAGGGCTTTGTATTTCGCCCCTTTCATAACTATCAACTAATAAGGATATTTTTTTCTCAATTAATTTTCTTTGATTTTCATTTACATGGTTCCAGTGCCCTGATTGGTATTCCAAAGCAGTAATGGTGAGTAACTGTTTTAAATTATCGGTATGCAGATTTGCGGTAACGCGATTGCTTTCGCGTTTGTAAAATTCAATAATAATTATTGCAGCTATAATAGCAATAATAACATAAACTAATTTTAAGTCCATTATCACAAATATTAGGTTGCGTATTTTTGGGTATGGTACGCGTATTGGTTAATTGTTATACTAATAACGTAAATAATTGAGTACGGATTTTTAAAAAGTTAAAAATCTTTAATTTTTAGTAAAAATTAGTTTATTAACTAGTAAAATTAGAAAATCAATAGTTAATACATGTTTTCTTTAACAAATATTAGCGTAATTTAGGGGTTGAAGCCAGTAAATGAAATCTTGATTTATAATTGGTTAGCTAAAAATCGTTTTTTATTCATACAAATAGGCAAAAAGTTGTTAACCTATCCACATGCTAACTTTAATCAGTCAATTATCTGATTTTAGATTAGCTTTTCGTAGCAATAAAATCGCAGGTTTGGCCGGAATGCAAACGAAACTTCACCAGCAAATTCATAACCTAATTTAGGGAACAATGCACGTGTTGCTTTATTATTGCTGTTGGTATCTATTCGTAAAATAGGTATGCTGAGTTCTCGAGCTACTATCTCTGCTTGTTTTAATAATATTTCAGCAATTCCCTGGCGGTGATGATCTACGCTTACTGCAAGGCGGTGGGTAACAATGGCGGTTTCGTTAATATCCCAGCCAATTTTTGCATACTCATCATTTTGATCGGTTGTGATAGCTATTACCCCGCCAATCTCACCATTAACATCGGCAACCCAAAGCTGGTTTAAGGCCACATCATTTGCAAATACTTCAGCATTAGGGTAGGTATTGTCCCATTGAAAATTCCCTGATGCCTGCATTACGGGTACTACGCCGGCAATAAGTTCCATAATTGGGGCGATATCATTGAGCGTAGCAAGGCGGATTGTCATGCCCAAAATTAAGATTTCCGAAAATGCTAAAATTAAGCTAATTGTAAAATTACTCTTTACTCGCCTTCGTCTTCATAAACGCGTTCGATTCCTTCTGCAGCGTCAAAATAATCCAGCACCTTTTTGTAGATCTCCTGGTCCTTGCCCTCAACCCATCGCAGGGATACAAATACCTGCTTGCCGAAATCCGAATCAAACTTTAATTCGAATACCAGCATGGCCGAACTTCGGCCGGGTTTAAGACCGATGTCTTCAATATCTTTCCAATCCAGTATCAGGTTGCGGATATAGTCTTTTGCGCCATTCTCATCAAGCTCGAGCGCAACCTCACTTTTAAATGCAGGAATAAGCCTGGTGATAATTAATAAGCCCAATAAAAAAAACAGGAACAACGCGAACACCCCGAAAATGCTTGCTCCAAGTATATCGTGCGATAGATAATTGCTAATACAAGTTTTTAATAAAAGTAGTATCAGTATAACCAATAAGGTTAAGCCTGCAAAGCCTGATTTTTTACTGTAGGAGAATTGAACAACTTCTGGCGGCATGGGTTTAATTTATGGGATTGATAAATATAGTAATTCTAGCTGAACGGCAATAATCGGTTAGTGGTTGTGTTTTTTATGGATATCCTTTACCAGGCAAAGCTTTTTGATTTCATCTATCTTAACTACAAATGGCGCATACTTTAAGCGGTTACCACTCATTTCTGTAATATTGTCTGAATGAGCAATAACCTCATCTGGCTTATCGCCGGCAAGCAGGCGTTTGTACATGCGGTAATCACCCCATTCAATGTAATAGACTTCGCCGGGGAGTATTTTTTTATCGTGGATGATCTTTAGCGCAACCCAGCAGCCATTTTCTAAATAAGGGTACATGCTATGGCCCCAAACGGGTAAGGCAAAGTCGCATTCCTCTATACCAGGGAAATTCATGCGGCCTACGCTTTGGGTATCATTAATATCATTATATACCTCAACACCTGAGGCGGTAGCTATAATCTCATACATCGGGATGCCGGATTCTATCTTTTGAATAGTTATGTTTTCCACAAGTTTCTGTGGTTCTAAATAATCTTTATAAATTTCTTTAAAAATCCTTAATTTTTCAGGATCGATATTCTGTCGGCTCTTGATAATTTCAGTTATTGAGCTAATTGAGTTAAATCCCAATGCTTCGGCTAACTGTGTATTGCCTGTAAATGCTCTGCCTTTAAGTTGGTTATACAGTATAATGAACTCCAGCGTCTCTGGGCGAACCCGTTTTATCTTATTTGGTTTTGACTGATCTTCCATAGCGGTTAAAAATAAGTTTTAAATAAGTTTTGATTTTAATAAAGATATTTCTTTATATTTGTATCGTTAAACAGCGCTAAATTATACTTAATCAATTATTAATCCAAATGTTTTATAAAGAAATTAAAGAAATAATGCAAATAAAGTGTTCATTGCTTTATAATTATGCCACGCACCCCGGATAGAGGATCAATTGTTGCCTCGAAAACAAGAGAAAGATAAGACGAAGAAAGAATTATAACAACCTAAGCCATGTATATCGCCTACTCCGCACTGCAAGCTGCCAACCAAGGTGCGCCAATCCTAACCGAATCACAATCCAACGAATTGTTCTTACGCCACCAGGCTTACCAAGCCACTTGCAGCAAATACTATCAGGAAATTGCTGCAATTCAAAAGTATCTCCCGGGATGGACACCTAAAGCCCCTGCCATCTAAGAACAATAAATCCAAATCAGCCGAATCCCTATCAGGCAATCACAATTTCAAAAGCTCCCCCTTTAGGGGGCAGGGGAGCTACTTATTATGATTAAACTTACCCAAAAACTTAAAAACCAGTTATGGTGGCTCATTATAACTGTGGACTATAATTACAGTCGAATCAGCATCGCCGATCACGAAATTAATGGCGAGGTATTAACGCTTTGGCTCGAAGACAAGCACGATTTTAAAAATTCGCTTGATGATTGCCTTCAAGTTGACTTAAACCTTAAACAATTTGCCAAAATAATTAAGACGGAAAATCTGAACAGTTATGAAGGCACAAAAGTGCATCCAACTAAAAAATTTGTTTATAAAGATCGAATCGAGATTAATAAGCCTATCAAATGGTATCAGGAAGATGCCAGCCCGACAGAACAGCAATGGGCAAGGGAGGCGATGCTAAAAGCTTTGCTAACCCAATTGGTGGAGACTGAAGTATATGATGGTAGCAATGATGAATTGTTATTTGTTTAATCACTCCGCCACATTATTGCGAGCGATAGCGTGACAATCCCCGACTTTCAGCGCCATTTAGCAAGTCCGATATGTATAGTAGGGGATTGCCCACGTCGTTTCTCCTCGCAATTACGGGTGTAAAAAGCGTTTCGCTGCCGCGAACTTGTAGCTCGTGGTTGTGCATTGTTACAGTTTACAACTGTAATAACATAAAAACAAAACGGGCCGAAAAGTAATTTCCGGCCCGTTTAAAAAATAATTTGATTAAGCTTATGCGCCTGTTAAAGCTGCTGCGCCGCTCACAATTTCTGTAAGCTCGGTGGTAATAGCTGCCTGGCGTGCCTGGTTGTATGAAAGTTTAAGGGCTTTCAACAAATCACCGGCATTGTCGGTAGCTTTATCCATGGCGGTCATACGTGCGCCATGCTCTGATGCATGTGAATCTAACACGGCTTTGTAAAGCTGGATTTTAATGTTTTTGGGGATCAGCTCGGCTACAATTTCTTCCTGTGAAGGCTCTAATATGTAGTCGATTTGAGTAGCATTTTTATCTTCAGGGTTTTTCTCAGTTTTAGGGACTGGCAATAATTGCTCAGCTACTAAAATTTGAACAGCCGCATTGCGAAACTGGTTATAAACCAATTCAACCCTATCATACTGGCCTTTTAAAAAGCCATCCATAATGCTTTCAGTTATTTTAGAAACATTTTGGAAGTTAAGGTCGAGGTAAACATCATTATTGTTGCCAATAACATTGTATTTGCGCCTTTGATAAAATTCCTGTGCCTTTTTACCGATTGCCACAATAGATACATTACCCGCACGCAGCTGGTCGCTGTATTTTTCGGCAATCAGGTTGTTGGCAGTTTTAATAGCATTCATGTTAAACGCACCCGCTAAACCACGGTTTGAGTTTACAACTACTACCAGCACTTTTTTAGGTTCGCGCTCCTGCAAAAAAGGTGATGAACCTTCTTCCAAACTTGCAGACAGGTTTGCCAGCAGTTCTTTAAGTTTGGTTGCATAGGGGCGTAAAGCTACAATTGCGTTGGTAGCACGCTTTAACTTAGCAGCCGAAACCATTTTCATGGCCTTGGTAATCTGCTGCGTTGAGCTTACTGATGCTATCCTGTTTCTTACTTCTTTTAAATTAGCCATTCTTTTTTGAGTATCAAGTAATTAGTATCAAGTATCAAGATTGCTCAGGTACTTTAACTATTGCTATCTCTGTATTAGCAACCAGTATCAAATGCTTTTATCTTGCTACTTGATACTTGCTACTAAGTACTAATTAATATTTTCCTGCCAGTTCTTTAGCTACTGTTTCCAGTACGCCGGTGATCGTATCATCAAACTTACCAGCTTTTAATGCTGCTAAAGTTTCTGGATGACGCTCTTGTAAC
>Ga0302312_10000537_pt1 | contig 27495 bp, 22 predicted proteins | sample III_Palsa_N2_1_FD_200529 | JGI IMG/M metagenome (GOLD analysis project Ga0302312, IMG submission 200529) | Peat permafrost microbial communities from Stordalen Mire near Abisko, Sweden - III_Palsa_N2_1 | ecosystem: Environmental > Terrestrial > Soil > Palsa > Peat permafrost | place: Sweden... | reverse complement strand
GATTATCAATACAAGGCGTTGCTAGGGGACCGGAAGCCGGCATTAAATTACAGGGATTGATGGAAACAGAAAGAACAATATGGACGCTGCTGGAAGAGAAGGATCTTCCGGCGATGACGGAGATGTCGCGGGAACCTGACACGTTTCGTTATCTCCGAAAATTACGGGTAATGACGGATGAGGAATATCAACAGTTCCTTTTGCTCAAGCTGGAGCAGATCCGTCTCGGGACGGGGTATCATTGGGCTATCAGGCTTAAGTCCGACGGGAGTTTTATCGGAGCGGTCAATCTCAATCCGGTCTGGGGCAACAGAGGCTCGGATGGAGACGGAAACGGCGGCGAGCAGCCGCGCATGCAGATTGGCTGCCAGTTGAAAAGAGACTATTGGGGGCAGGGGTTTGCCGGGGAACTGATGCGTAGGGTGCTGGATTTTGCGATAGACGAACTGCGGCTGCCTGTTGTCTATGGCGTGTTTCAGAAGGAGAATATCGCCTCCCGCCGTATGCTGGGCAAATTGGGTTTTGCATGGCTGGAAAGTAAAACGGAGCAGGACACGGACATAGAGATCCATCGTTATCCGGCCTGAGGATTTCCGTTGCTATCGGTGGTGATGCTTTGGTTTTGGAAGCGGAAGAACATGGCGACCCAGGTGTCGGCTGTCCCGGCAACACCGATGAAACGTAGGAACAGTGCACCATCCTGGCCGGGGCCGTTATTTTTTTCTTCTGACCCGCTATCGCCCTGGTTCATATGGATATCATGAATGCCCATTGGCGGATTCGGATTGAAATAGATGGTAGGATCAGGGTGAGCCGAACCCGCATCATTCCAAAAAGAGCCAAAGGCGAATACTTCGGCCTGGGGATTATTAAGTGCTTTTTGGACCCAGGGATCGATATCATCGTTCAGATCGTTGTCATCATTATCTTCTTGTTTGGGCGGGACGACTGTCATCTGGTTCAGTGGGAACAGGGCAGGTTGGTACCGGATATAATCCAGGTGGAGAGAGACAGGCAATGTTGACCTGGGGGTAAACCCTTCAGCAGTCTGCAGCAGAGTGGTCAAAAGCGGGTGTGCATACTGATCATTCTGATAAAACATCAGCAACCTGTCCTCATCCCATACAGCGTTGCTGTCCTGCGGGTCAAATTTTGGCGAGCCTTTCAATGTCGAATATACATCGAGAGCAATACGATAAAGCTGTCCGGCGACGCTGACCTCTATGTTATAGTGGTCACCAATTTTCTGAAACGGGAGGACATTAATAACGTTACCGCGTAAGAGGCCATAATCAGGTAAGGGCATAATTTTTTGGGTGTGAGATGCTTTACAAACTCATCATTTCCTTGAACTTTACCGTCTGTCTGCGGCTGACCTCGATCTTTTCTCCGCCTTTCATTTCCAGCAGGAGGCCGCCATTAAAGTAAGGCTCGATCTTTTCGATGAGGCGCAGGTTGACGATATGTTTGCGGTTAGCACGGAAGAATACTTTTTCATCGAGCCGTTCTTCCAGGGCGTTGAGGGATTTCAGGATCAGGGGTTTGTTGGGGCCGAAATAAACTTTGGCGTAGTTGCCTACGCTTTCGAAAAGGCGGATATCCGAGAGTTTGACGAACCAGCAACGTTCGCCGTCCTTGACGAAAACCTGGTCATGTTCATTGAGTATGCTGCGGTTGACGGAAATAGTGTGGTCGGAATTCAGGTCTTTATCTTCCTCGACCTGCAATTTCTGCAGGGCGTCGGCCAGCCTTTTGGGTTCGACGGGTTTGAGGAGGTAATCCAAGGCATTTACTTCGAAGGCCTTGAGTGCATATTCATCGTAGGCGGTAGTAAAGATCACATTGGGCGCCCTTTCCAGTTCGGACAGCATGTCGAAACCGGTCTTGCCGGGCATCTGAATATCCAGGAAGATAAGGTCGGGGTTGAGGCTGTCGATCTTTTCGACGCCTTCCGACGCATTGGTGGCCTCGGCGATCACTTCGATTTCGGGGAAATCCAGCAGGAGTTTTTTCAGTTCATTCCTGGCAAGGCGTTCGTCGTCAATGATAATAGCTCTGATCATATATTATTTACTTACTTAAGTCAACCGGTATCAATACCCTTGCTTCCACGGTATTGCCATTTACTTCCCGGATGTCAAAATTAGCTTTTTGACCGAAAAGTAGCTGAAGTCTGTTTTTGGTACTGGCCAGGCCAAAACCGTCTGCGTTCCGGCTGCCGTTGAGACGGCCGGTATTCAGGATGACCAGTTCGTGAAAGTTATCTTTGAAATCGGAAATGATCCTCACTTTTCCGCCGTCCACCTGGCGGCTGATGCCGTGCTTGATAGCGTTCTCAACAAGGGTCTGGAGCATCATGGGTGGGATGGGCTGGTCGAGGGTATCTTCGTCGATATCATATTCCACCTGCAGGCGGTCTTCAAAGCGGATATATTCGAGGGCGAGATAGTCTTTGACAATATTAAGCTCCTTCTCAAAAGTGACAGTCTCCAGTTTTTCCGCCTGCATGCTGCTGCGGAGGATATTGCTGAGTTCGGTGACGGCTGCCCTGGCCCGGACGGGGTTCTCGTCGATCAGGGCGCGGATGCTGTTCAGGGCATTGAAAATAAAGTGTGGATTGATATGCGCCTTGATCGTCTTGAGTTCGAGCTCTTTGACGAGGGCTTCCAGTTTGAGGGTGTCGAGTTGTTGTTTGCGGCTATTCTCGATGTAATGATAAAAATAATAAATCAGGGTCCAGGGAATGATGGTGATTCCGTTTTCGAGTGTCAGGCCCATGACGCGGGAGACAAAATTGGCTTTTCCCCTGGAGACGGACAAAAAGTCCAAAGAGTCGACTATCAGGATGCGGACCAATGCGCCGGCGATGCAGGTCAGGAGAACACCGACGAGGAATTTAGGCAGTGCTTTCTCTACCGTTAGCCGTAACCAGCCGGCACGGCGGATCACCTCCCGGAATATATGGGTGACAAAAATGCCTGCCAGAGCGGCGACGACTCCCAGGCCAACCGATCGATAGCTAATAGGCTGGTCGATCATGGGAGCGATGAGGACCAGTAAAAGGGCGAAGGTACCCCACCCTCCGATCTGACATAACCAATAATATCTGCTTGGACTCTTCGGCATACGCTTAAACTGTAAAACTAGGTTATTCCTTATCCCCTGGCTTCCGATTTTGTATTAATGGCCAAATTACGCCTCCCATCGGTCCGGTGGCAGATCCTGGCGCCAGGACGGGCGATTCGAGAGGCGCGGGTTTTGCAATAATGTGCTAAAATCGTATATTTAAACGTTTTAGCTACGGATAGACCCCAAAGGCTAAAACTAAGGGATAAAACTGTAATTTTACGGGCTTAAAGTAAGAAGGAATGGAAATTACCCCGGGACCGCTGTTGCAATCGGTGCATTCTCCTGAAGATCTTAAAAAGTTCAGCAAGGAGCAGTTACACCAGGTAAGTGATGAACTCCGTCAATACATTATTGATACTGTCAGTGTTCATGGTGGCCATTTTGCGGCCAGCCTGGGAGTAGTCGAACTGACTGTCGCCCTTCACTACGTTTTTAATACCCCATATGACCAGTTGGTCTGGGATGTAGGTCATCAGGCCTACGGTCATAAAATCCTGACAGGCAGACGGGACCGGTTCACGACGAATCGAAAGTACAACGGGCTGAGCGGGTTCCCGAACCGGGGCGAGAGTGAATACGACAGTTTTGGTGTGGGGCATTCGTCCACCTCTATCAGCGCCGCACTCGGCATGGCTATGGCTGCCAAATATAAGGGCGAGACTGATCGCAAAGCGGTGGCGATCATCGGCGATGGTGCGATGACGGCGGGCCTGGCCTTTGAGGGAATGAACCATGCAGGCGTTGCGGATACGGACCTGCTGATCATCCTGAATGACAACTGTATGAGCATCGACCCGAATGTCGGCGCACTGAAGGAATATCTCACGGACATCACCACTTCCCAGACATACAACAAATTAAAGGACGATATCTGGAAGGCGTTGGGCAAGCTCCCCGTGGGCAGTCACTTCAGCCGCGAGATTGCCAGTAAGATTGATCACAGCATCAAGGGCTTTGTCAGCCGGAGCAGTAACCTGTTCGAATCGCTCAACCTACGATACTTCGGGCCTATTGACGGCCATAATATCACCAAGCTGGTGGACACGCTGAACGACCTGAAGAAGATGCCTGGCCCGAAATTGCTGCATATCATGACGGTAAAAGGCAAGGGCTATGCGCTGGCAGAGAAGGATCAGACCAAGTGGCATGCCCCTGGTTTGTTCGACAAGATCACCGGCGAAATCTACAAGAAGCACTACCCTACTCCCCAGCCACCTAAATACCAGGATGTATTCGGGCTGTCTCTGATCGAACTCGCTGAACAGAACCCGAAGATCTTTGGGATTACGCCGGCGATGCCCAGCGGTTCCTCATTGAAGTTTATGATGGACAAGATGCCGGACCGTGCCTTTGACGTCGGTATTTGCGAGCAACATGCGGTGACGCTGAGTGCCGGTATGGCCACGCAGGGCATGCGGGTGTTCTGCAACATCTATTCTTCCTTTATGCAACGGGCATATGACCAGGTGATCCACGATGTGGCCATTCAACAATTGCCGGTGGTCTTCTGCCTGGACAGGGCGGGGCTGGTAGGCGAGGACGGGGCCACGCATCATGGCGCCTACGACATTCCGTATATGCGTTGTGTGCCGAATATGATCGTCAGCGCCCCCATGAATGAAAGCGAATTACGCAACCTTCTTTATACAGCGCAACTGGACTCTAACGAAAACCCGTTCGTGATACGGTACCCGCGCGGGGAAGGCGTAATGCCCGAGTGGAGAACGCCTTTCCAGCAAATTCCTATCGGCAAGGGCCGCAAGTTGAAGGACGGTGAGGGTATTGCCATCCTTACGATCGGTCATCCGGGTAATTTTGCCACGGCGGCAATCCGGGAACTGCGGGTGGATGGTCTGAACCCAGCGCATTACGATATGCGTTTTGTAAAGCCGCTGGATGAGGAAATGCTGCACGAGGTCTTCTCACGTTATGATCGGATCATCACTGTCGAGGACGGCACAGTGGTCGGTGGATTCGGGTCGGCCATCCTGGAATTCCAGGCTGCGCATTCTTATGCCGCGGCGGTTAGGATACTGGGTATCCCTGACCGGGTGGTGGAGCATGGGACGCTAAAGGAACTGCAGCATGAATGCGGTTATGATGCGCCGGCGATCGTGGCGGCTGTGCGGGAGATGATGAAGGACAAGGTGAGTGTGAGCCAGTTGATGGGTTAGGGCGGCGCCGCGCGGGTTAGGCGAACATCGGCACTTCTATAGCCAGTATTTCAGCATCGGCGACAGCATGGACGGAGAAGTGGTCCGCGTCGGTGATACCGAGTCCGTCGCGGGACTGCAGTTGACTATCTCCGATCTCCACACTTCCACTCAATACAAATACATAGACGCCATTGCCGGGGAAAATGATGTCATAGCGCAGCGTCTTGCCCGCGCTAAGGCTGGTTAGCCCCAGACGGGCACTCTGGTTGATCCAGAGGGCGTTGTCGGCCGGCAGGGGACTGACGATGGTCTGCCACTGATTGACACGGCCCTGGGGAGGGAATGTCTTCTGATCATGACGGGGGCTGATGTTGAGCTGTCTGGGGAAGATCCAGATCTGGAGGAAGTTGACGGGATCGAAGTGTGAGGCGTTGTATTCCGAATGCTGGATGCCACTGCCAGCAGACATGATCTGCACATCTCCTGTACTGAGGATACCTTCGATGCCGGTGCTGTCTTTATGAGCGAGGGCCCCCTTCAGGGGAATGGAAATGATCTCCACGTTCTCGTGGGGATGTGCATCGAATCCGTTGCCGCCTTTCACAACATCGTCGTTGAGAACGCGCAGGGCGCCGAAGTGTACTTTTTCCCTGTCATGCCAATTCCCGAAACTAAAGGAATGATGACTGTCCAGCCAGCCGAAATCTACATGGCCTCTTTCCGAGGCAGGATGGTATATGTTTTTCATAAAACCGATTTATACCGATAGCGGCGTTCAATTCTCTGAGAAATCAACCGGGACGGGATCGTCCGGACGGTCCGCATTGAATTCCACGATAAAATTATTTCGTCCTTCCCCTATCAGGATATTCATATAATTCTGCTGCACCAGTTCCAGCATGGAAAGGAACATGAAAATAGCGTGCAAACGGGTCTCACAGATCTCGAAAATCTTCTCGAAAGAAAGGGTTCGTTCCTGTTCCACGACGGTCAGGATATGGGTCCGGCTGTCTTCCATCGTGTAATTGTATTGCACGACGGTGTGGACGGGTTTGTTTTGCCGTTGCTGGATGCGCTGCATCAGTTTCTCAAAGGTCTTCATCAGTTTGAACAGGGTGATGGCCTGGATCTCGGTGCCTTCACCGGCTGCCTCGCCAACCTGCGACAGTTCTTTCTGCAGGTTACCCCGCCGGACCATCAGGTGGCGGATAGCCTCCATTTCTGCGAGCGTAACTGCAGCCTCCTTATATCGTTTGTATTCCAGTAGTTTGTCGATCAGTTCCTGCCGCGGGTCGATCTCGTTGCCCTGTTCATCCAGTTCTTTGCGGGGGAGTAACATCCTGGCCTTGATGCGCATCAGGGTGGAAACGAACAGGATGAATTCGCTGGACAGCTCGATATTGAGGGCTTCACCGGAATGGATATATTTCAGGAAGTCCTCTATGATGCTGTGAATAGGAATATTATAAATATCCAATTCGTCCCTCTCGATGAAGAAGAGCAAGAGATCGAAGGGGCCTTCGAATTGGGGTAATTTGATCTGGTAGCTGGTCATGCCTTACGAAAATACCGCAAAAACGGGTGAACCCGACGGCTGGTTATCCCCAGTTCTTCCCCATTTTTGGCCCGGCGATGCTGCCTATTGCGCGGGCGCGGACGAGGGGCCCGTGCAGCCTATTGCGCGGGCGATGGCGACGTTGCCGGCGGTGGCGGCGGCGGTATGGGTTTGCGGACTTTTTTGGCGAATTTATAGGCCAGCCCGATACCCAGGACTTCCTGGACCTGCATGGCGGGGCCACCGTAGGAGCCGTCAGCCTTGACAGATTTGATCCTGTCGTCGTAAATGAGGGTCACGTTGAGGTTCATGCTCACGAGACTGGTCACCTTTACATTCAGGACGTTGGTCATGTAGAAAGCAATATTCTGGGGGTTGTTGAGGTAATCGGAAAAGAGGTCCACGCGGCCTACGTAGGAAGCAGTCTTACTAAGGTTGGTGCTAAAGTTGATGGAGGCATAAGCACCGAACTCAAAGCGGGACGTTTTGCCGGAGTCCACACCGAAAGCGCCCTGGGCGGCGAGAGAGTCGTTGTGGACGATCAGTTCGCGTGCTGTAATCGGAGAAACGAATACGGAAAAGTTATTGTTGGGTTTGTAATTCACCCCCAAAGAAAGCAGTGCATACGCCGGAGCCAGAAAGTCGGATGTCAGCGCCCTCGTGTCGGTAGTCGGATAGTTATATCCGGGCGCGAACTGGGTCCTGAAATCGAACAAGGCGGTGAGGTAGAATTTCTTGCCCATGTCGTAGCCATACCTGGAGGTGATGTCGAAATTGTCACCCGTTTTCCGGGTGCCGAGGCTGGTAGTATGGGTCATTCCATAGGCCGCCACCAGGAAGTTATCCCAGGAATGCTTGCCATTCGCGTAATAGGCATAAAGGTTCAGCAGGGTATTGAGCGATATGGCGGAATTGTCGCCACCGGCCGCCCAGTTGCTGAGTTGTGCCTGGTTGAAAGTGAGGCTATATAGTCCGCCTGTCTTCCAGGTCATTTTCGTCGTATCGTTGGGGTCCTTGGTGATGGTGGCGCCATTTACTGCATTCGCGAGGGACTGGGTATTATTCTGGGCCTGCAAAAAAGAAATACTCGCTAACGTGAGGAAGATCAACACTAAAACTTTCTTGACTCCAAATTGCTGCATAACTCGTCAGTTTTGATGAATAGTAAAGGTTTAACAAAAAAGTTGCCAACTTTAGGGGCGAGGGGCGCCGGGACCGCTCTGTGCCTTCAACTCGTCGCGGATCTCGGTGAGTAATTTTTCCGTGAGGGTCGGTTCGGGAGGAGGAGCAGGTGCCTCGGCCTTTTTCTTTTCAAAGCTATGGATGGCTTTTATGATCAGGAAAAGGATGAATGCTATGATGACAAATTTAATGACCGCAGCTAAAAAGAGACCGTATTTGACCGCACCCCAGGAGAGTTTGTCAATGTCCTGAAGTTGCGCTGCCTTCAGAGCGGGCGCCAATAGCAATGGCGTGATCACATTTTCGACCAGGGAAGCAACGATAGCGGCAAAGGCAGCACCGATAACGACGGCTACGGCGAGGTCGACCACATTGCCTCTCATGATAAAAGCTTTGAAATCTTTGAGCATTCCCATGTTAGTTGATTTTAGTTATTAAATAAAGTGTTTGGACGGCAGTCAAAACCGAATTTTACCTTGCGACAGGTTGAAGGATGAGGGCAATAATCCTGCCCGATTGAATGAATGGCAAGATAAGTCTTAAGGACGGAAAAATTTTGAAGGTGACTGGGTAATATCCGGGGCCGCGGATCTATACCGACATAATTTCTTTTTCTTTTGAGACGAGGTGCTTCTCTACGAGGCTGATATTCTCATTGGTAATATCCTGGATTTCTTTTTCGGCATCTTTGGCTTCATCCTCGCTGAGACCGTCTTTCTGCAGTTTCTTGATCTGTTCGATGGCTTCCCGGCGAATACTGCGAATGGCAACTCTGGATTGTTCGCCCTCACCGCCTGCCCGTTTGACAAATTCTCTTCTTCGTTCTTCCGTGAGGGGAGGCATGAACAGTCGGATGATATTACCGTCATTCTGGGGGGTGACGCCCAGGTTGGCATTAATGATGGCCCTTTCGATGGGCTGGAGCATGTTCTTCTCCCAAGGCTGGATGGTAAGGGTACGGGCATCCATGACGGAGACATTCCCGACCTGGTTGAGAAGGGTGGGACTGCCATAATAATCGACCATCAGGCCCTCCAGCATCTGTGGGCTGGCCTTTCCAGCCCGGATTTTAACCAATTCACTTTCAAGATGATTGAGTGCTTTTTTCATGCTATCCCTGGTCTCTTCCAGGATAAGCTCAAGATCGTCTGACATAGATTAATGGGTTGACAACGTTGCAAACGTACGTCAAATGGAGAAAATAGCAATCCCCGACCGTTAGTTATTTTGTTCCAGGATAGAATCCTTTTTAAGGGATACCAGTTGGGAGGCCTTGGTCAACTGGGCATTTTCTTCTTTGGCTGTCTTAGCCACAAAAAGCCGGGGAGCAGGCATCAGGTAGTAGATCCCTGCGATGAGAAGAAAAAACATCAGGAATACGCCGCAAATGAGAAGGGTACAATTCATGGACCTGCACATGAATACCACGGCCACCATGATAGCATTAATAGTTACCAGAAAGAAAGTAATGGCGCGGTGCGAGAAGCCGCGGTCGAGCAATAAATGATGGATATGATTTCTGTCGGGGCTGAAAGGAGAGCGGCGATGTATGATGCGGATCCCGAACACTCTAAGTGTATCCAGCAATGGAATCATCAGAATGGTGAAGCCTACTGCCGGCGAGGCGTTGACGGGAAAGCTCACATCGGAGGAGTTGGCCACGTTGATGAATTTCACAACGAGGATGGCATTGATGGTACCCACCAGTAGCGATCCGGTGTCCCCCATGAATATTTTTGCAGGTTGAAAATTAAAGATCAGGAAAGCCAGCAGGCTGCCGGCCAGGGAAAACGCCAGCACGGCATAAGGCAGCATACCGATATAGAGGAAATAAGTTCCGAAGATGGCAGTGGACAAAAGACCGAGGCTTCCCGCGAGTCCATCTACGCCATCGATAAGGTTAAAGGAATTGATGACCACAATAACTGCAAAATAAGTCAGCAGGAGGCTGAACATTTCGGGCAGCTGATAAATGCCCATGAAGCCGTTCATGCTTCGGATCTGGATATTGCCATAGTAGATGACGATAAATGCGGCCAGCACCTGGCCGATGAATTTCTTTATAGGGGAAATGATGAGGATATCGTCTTTGAGGCCGAGGAAAAAAATGACGAAAGAGGCAGCTATAAAATATTGAATTTCAGCATATTGAGCAAAATGAACCGTCAGAAGGCAACCGAAGATGAAGCCGGCGAAAATACCCAGTCCACCGAGGGGCGTGATAGGGAAATGATGCACCTTTCGGGCATCGGGCATATCGAACAGCTTTTTCATTTCAGCCACATTGATCACGGCTGGAATGGCAAGAAATGTAATGGTAAAAGAAATAGCTACAGAAAGTAGTACGTCAAACATCCGCCTTTTTTTTCGTGAACAAAAATATATTCTTTTTTCTAATAATGCCAGTAAATAACAATTACCTAATATTTTGAAGTTTCTGCGAGTCTCTGCAAATTTCTGCGAGTCTCTGCAAATTTAGGCCCGGTTTTGCGGGTGGGTTGATGACAAGGGGGAAGTAGCTTCAGGGAATGACAGAGGATCCTAACCCGAAAGATAATACAAAAGTTTAAAGAAGCCAAACAAAACCACTAGATTTGTTACCCAGAAACAACAAACAGTATCAAATGGCTGAGTTAAAAGCAATCGCTTCGCAAATCAGGCGAGACATCGTAAGAATGGTCCATGGCGCTCAGAGCGGGCATCCGGGAGGATCTCTCGGTTGTGCCGACTTTTTTACTGCGCTATATTTCAAGGTACTTACGCACGATCCTCATTTCCATATGGATGGGAAAAATGAGGATATTTTCTTCCTGTCTAACGGTCATATTTCCCCTGTATTCTATTCTGCCCTCGCAAGATCAGGATATTTCGACGTCAAAGAGCTATCTACTTTCCGTAAGATCAATTCCCGTTTGCAAGGCCATCCAACCACTCATGAGCACCTTCCGGGTATCCGGGTAGCCAGCGGTTCACTGGGCCAGGGAATGAGCGTCGCCATTGGCGCCGCGCTGAGTAAAAAACTCAATAACGATAAAAATATTGTGTATTCGCTACATGGCGATGGGGAGTTGGATGAAGGCCAGAATTGGGAAGCGATCATGTTCGCTGCTGCTCATAAAGTGGACAATCTGATCTCCACAGTCGACTGGAATGGTCAGCAGATCGACGGAACGACGAAATCGGTGATGGACCTGGGAAATATTCATGCTAAATTCGACGCTTTCGGCTGGACGACGCTGGAAACGAACGGGAATGACATGGATGAAGTCATCGCGACGCTGGATAAGGCCAGGAGCCTGACCGGGCAGGGTAAGCCCATTGCCATCATGATGCATACGGTCATGGGTAAAGGGGTGGATTTCATGGAAAATGACCACCACTGGCATGGCGTGGCGCCTAATGACGAGCAATTGACTAAGGCGCTGGCACAGTTGCCGGAAACGTTGGGGGATTATTAAGCGGCCGCCGAGTCTAATATATTGCGGAAGGCGGCATCAGGTCCTTAGCTCTATAGGTTGCGCCGCCGCCTTGCGCGCCGGCAGCCAGGAGGCCAGGACCGCTACGATAAGAATGGTGGTAAATACCAACAGGAAATCCGTCGGGACCATTTTAACGGGATAATAATCGATCAGGAAGGACCCACCCTGAAGAGGAATAAGTTTGAATTTCAACTGTAATTCGCAAATGAGCGCCGCGAGCAGAATACCGGCCGTCCCGCCCATCACGGCCAGGAGTATCCCCTCACTGAGAAATATTTTCTGAACGAGCCCATTGCTGGCGCCGAGCGCCTTGAGCACGTGGATGTCTTTTTGTTTGTCCCAGACCAGCATGGTGAGGGCGCCTACCATATTGAATGCAGCTACTACTAGGATGAGTGTCAGGATAATATAGATCACCCATTTTTCGGTGCCCATTACGCTGTAGAGCTTTTCGTTCTGCTGGTACCGGGTCTGCACCTTAAAGTCCTTGCCCAGGAATTGCAACAGGGCCTGCTGCACTTCGGTGACGCGGGCAGGATCGGTCACTGCCAGTTCAACCCCGCTATACTCATCGGGCTGGAGGCCCAGCATACGTTGGACAAACCCGAGGTTGGTGATGACATAATGCTCGTCGAAGTCTTGCTGGATGCGAAACACTCCTGCCGTGGTGATCTCTGCATGATTGTAGGAGGCCAGCGGATCGACGGTATAGCTGGGGCCGCCTTTCCGGAAACTATACACATCCAGCGGCGCGGACAGATCGGCTTCTACGCCGAGGTTATATTCGATGCCGGAACCCAGGACGGCCAACGGTTGATCGGGAGTGCCGGTCTCGAATTTCCCCCGATCGACTTTACCGGGCACACCGGACACTTTGGTAAAGTTGCTATCGACCCCTTTGAGGTAGGGAGATGCGACGTTATCTCCATTCTCTACTACGGCCTGTTCTTCGACCACAAGCGATAAGGCGCGTACGCCATTCACGGCGCGCAGCTGCTGTAATTGCTGAGCATTGAGGATCAGTGTCTTGCCGCTGGATGGCGTTATTTTGAGATCGGGGTAGAAACTACCATATAAGGACTTTACGAGGTCTTCGAAACCATTAAAGACGCTGAGCACGAGGATGAGCGCGGCGGCGCCGACGACAATGGCGCTCATGCTGACCCAGGCAATGATATTGATCGCATTGGTGGACTTCTTTGCACGGAAATAACGCCAGGCGAACAGGAGGTTCATGCGCCGCCCTCCTCCGGAGGTTTTTCTTCTTTGAGTTTGCGGAACAGGGCGTCCATGCGATCGGCATGGTCGAGGGTATCGTCGTGGAAATATTGCAATATGGGTATCCTCCGCAGTTGGTGCTTGACGTGTTCGGCCAGGTCCCGTTTGATCTCCCAGCTCCGGTCTTCGATCTTTTTCATGACGGCAGCCGCGTCCTTTACCTGAAAAAGGCTGAGGTATACCCGGGCTTCCAGGAGGTCGGGCGTCACTTTCACGGCGGTAAGGGAGATGAGTCCTCCATCTATCATGCTGAGTCCCAGGCGTTGGAAGATGCCACTGAGTTCCTGCATGAGCAGGGCGCCTACCTGCTTCTGTCTTTTAGCTTCTTGCATATTAACTTTGTAAAATCAACGCTTATACAATATTAGCCTAACTTTACCCCCCAAATCTACGGCAACGGCATGAAGAAATTCTCGGTGATTTTTCAATATTTGTCCAGGTACAGGGGTAAGTTGGTGGTCTACATGGTTTTTAATGTGCTTTCCATCATATTCGGACTGATCTCGTTGGGTATGCTGAGCCCTTTTCTCGACATCCTTTTTAAAGACGGCGGCGGTGACCAAACGCCGAAGGTGACGATCAATACGCACGCTATCGGTGGGTTAAAAGACGTTCTTCTCCATGTCGCCCAGCGATACGACAAACCAACGTTGCTGATCGTCATTTGCCTATTGATCGTTATCAGCACTTTCCTGAAGAACCTCTTTTATTATTGGTCCTCGTATATCTCCTCTCCTATCCGCAGCGCGACGATCACTTTCCTGCGCAATGACGTCTATGCCAAGATACTTGCCCTGCCTATTGGCTATTTTACGGAAAGAAGGAAGGGCGATCTTATTTCGCGGATGACCAATGACATTTACGAGATCGAGTCTTCTGTCGTCAGTACGCTGGAGGGATTGATCAAGGATCCGTTGACGATCATCGGCTACCTGGCGTATATGATCTACCTAAGTCCCACGTTATCGCTATTCCTGCTGATCCTGCTGCCTTTGACGGGTTTCATGATCGGCCGTATAAGCAGGACGCTGAAGCGCCAGTCACAGGATGCCGCGGTCAGACTGGGCGAGAGCCTGTCGGTGCTGGATGAGACGCTCAGCGGGATCCGGATCATCAAGGGTTTCGGGGCCGAGGCGCTGATGAAGCTGAAATTCTTCAAGATCAACGACAGCCTGTTCCATATCCGCAATAAAATGAATGCGCGGCGTGACCTGGCCAGCCCCCTGACCGAGACGCTTGGTGTCATCATCCTTACTATCATCCTGTATTTTGGCGGGATGCTGGTGTTTCGTCACGGCAGCAACGGTTTTTCCGGCGGCGACCTGATCACCTATATTGCGGTCTTCGCGATGCTGATCAACCCCGCAAAGACGCTCTCAACCTCGATCTTCAATATCCAGCGTGGAGCCGCCGCCATGGAACGGGTGGAAGACCTGCTTAAGGCACCGGTCAGCATTCAAGACGATCCGAATGCGAAAAAGCTGGAGACGTTCCAGAACCGGATCGAATTCCGCCATGTGAGCTTCTCCTATGACGATGCCGGCATCCTGGACGACATAAACCTGGTGATCGAAAAAGGGAAGACGGTAGCACTCGTGGGCAGCTCGGGCGCAGGCAAGTCGACGATGGCCGACCTGGTGCCGCGATTCCATGACGTGACGGAAGGCGAGCTGCTGATCGACGGGGTGAATATCAGGGATTATTCATTGAAATCGGTGCGGGAACAGATGAGCATCGTTACGCAGGAGCCGATCCTTTTCAACGATACTATTGCGGCAAACATTTCGCTTGGTAAACCTGATGCTACTTTGGAAGAGATAGAGCGTGCGGCAATGATCGCCAATGCACATAATTTTATCGTCCAGAAAGAGGACGGTTACAAGACCAATATCGGCGACCGGGGCAGTAAATTAAGCGGCGGTGAACGGCAGCGGCTGACGATAGCCCGGGCCGTGCTGAAGAACCCGCCTATCCTGATCCTGGATGAAGCCACTTCTTCCCTGGATACGGAGAGCGAACGGCTGGTGCAGGATGCCATCAATAAAATGATGGAGCACCGGACGAGTATTGTGATCGCTCACCGGTTGAGCACTATCCGGCATGCCGACGAGATCGTCGTGCTGCAGAAAGGGAAGATCGTGGAGCGCGGGACGCATGATGAGCTGATGCAGCAGCGGGGGTTTTATCATAAGCTGGTGGAGATGCAGGAGGTGAAGTAGGATGACTGCGAGGTGTCATAAACATAATCCGGTCGATCCGGATTAATAAGGCTACCTTACAGAGACAGCTCATTCAAAAACACGTCAAAATGACTTCCCTTTTTTATGTGACCATCTTTGTCCTTCCGATCGTCACTATCCTCTCTGTCCTTTTCTACCTGCTTCAGAAACAGAATAGTCATACAGAATTATACAGCGAGGGGTTACACGATGAAAATGACGGCCGCTATGAAACAGCGCTGCGCAAATACGAAGATGCGTTAAGTGAGATCCGCAAGCTGCGACTGGACGACAAGTTCGGTCACAAGATTGCCGCACGGATCAGGGTGCTCCGCACGACCATCGAATACGAAAACAATTTCCAGCACAGTCATACCGACCCCTCATGAATATACTAATCGTTGCCACCTCGCACACGCAATTGGGCGACACCGGACGTAAAACGGGTCTCTGGCTCGAAGAGCTTGCCTTCCCTTACTATATCTTTAAAGATTCGGGGGGCGTGATGGTCCTTGCGAGTCCAAAGGGCGGTGAGGTGCCACTGGATCCTAAGAGTGAATCTATCCTTGCCTCGACGCCGACCATCCGAAAATTTCAGAAAGATCCGGAAGGTATTTCGCTGTTGGAACATTCGCTGGCCCTGGCGGAGGTGAAAGCAGACGATTACGACATGGTCTATGTCGGCGGCGGTCATGGGGCCTTATGGGATTTTCCGGATAATGCCGCGCTGAGGCAATTACTAGACCATTTTATCGCCCGGCAAAAGGTCATCGGGCTGGTCTCCCATGGCGTGTCCGCGTTACTGGCGTTACAAAATCATTCTACGGGGGAGCCTTTTGTCAAGGGCCGGCGGCTTACCGCCTTCAGCAATAGTGAACAAAAGGTCGCCGGTTTAACCGATGTCGTCCCTTTTTCGCTGGAATCAAGGCTCGTAGCCGACGGGGCCATTTATACCAAGGGTGATGATTTCAGAACCCACACGGTGACGGAGGGCAAAATTATCAGCGGCCAAAATCCAATTTCTTCCCTGGACGTCAGCCGGAGAATGCTGGCGCTGCTGAAGGAAACCACGAAAGGAGTACCCGCCTAAAGATCATCGTCGCCCTCGTCTTCCTCATCATCCGGGCTACGATTGCTACTACTCTTACTACCTACCTGCTCTTGTTCACGATCCATCTCTTCGATGGCGATGGGGCGCGGCGAATCGTCACCGATCAGATAACGGGAGAAATAATCTGCTGTACGCCACCAGAAGTATTCGGTCATCTCGCCATACGCATGGCGCTGGCCGGGAAGAATGACGAAATCGAAGCGCTTGTCGGCCTTGATCAAAGCATTCGCCACCCGGATGGTATTGCCGGGATGGACATTATTGTCGATATCGCCGGTACACAATAGCAAATGGCCTTTGAGGTTCTTAGCGATGTCGGGATTCTTTTCGATGGAATACTGGAAGGTCGTGTCACCCTTGTCGCTGACCATTTCCTTTACGCCGTGATGTTTTTCACTCCACCACCGGTTATAAATGGCATTGTCATGGTTGCCCGATTCGGATACCGCCACTTTGAAGAAGTCGGGATAGACCAGCATGGCGGCGGTGCTCATGAATCCTCCTCCGCTGTGACCGAAGATGCCAACACGATTGATATCAATAAAGGAATAACGATCTGCCAGCTGTTCGGCAGCAGCCTTTTTATCGGCTAGTCCGTAATCCCGCAGGTTGCCATAGCCATAGTTGTGATACCATTTGCTGCGGGAGGGGTTGCCGCCGCGGTTGCCGACGGTGATAACGATCATGCCCAACTGCGCGAGGCGATCCATCCGGTCCATGGAACGACCGAAGGATTTATTGACTGCCTCGGTCTGGGGGCCGGGATACACATATTCCATGAGCGCATATTTTTTCGTGGAGTCGAAGTTGTAGGGTCTGTAGATGACCCCATACAGATCGGTGATGCCATCATCGGCCTTGACCTTGAAAGGTTCGGGGAATTTATACCCTGCCGCCATGAGGCTGCTGAGGTCGGCGGTCTCGAGGTCCATGATTTTCCTGCCAAGGCTATTGTAGACGGCGGATTTCGGGACGCTATTGACGCGGGAATAGTTGTCGACGAAAAACTGATGGCTGTCGTCCATGCTCATGGCGTGATCGAAATCTCCGCCATCGAGTAAGGTGAGACCTGAGCCGTCGAAATTGACCTTATACAGGTGAAGGTAATAGGGGTCTTCGCCGGGCTCTCTGCCATTGGCGGAGAAGTAAAGTATCCTTTTCTTCTCATCGATGCCGACGATGTCTTCGCAGTGAAAGGGCCCGCTGGTGATCTGGTTCTTCAGTTTGCCGGCGCCGTCATAGAGGTAGAAATGGGCCCAGCCATCCTGTTCGCTCCATTCAATCAGCTCTTTGCCGCCATCGATGAGGCCGAGGCGGCGGACTTCGACGTAGGTATTGAGCCTCTCCTTTATCAGGGGAGTGGCAGCGGTATCGCCGACATTCGCCACGCATACGTCGATGCGGTGCAGGTCGCGGCTGGTACGGGTGAAATAGAATTTTGTGTCGGTGCCGAGCCAAAGGGTAGTGCGGTAAGCGTCGTCGCGGTGATTCTCCATTACCGGGGCAGCCCATATGGCCAGGTCCTGGTCCTTAAATTGGCCGGCGCTCATGATCTGACGGGTGTGCGTGGTCATATCGAATACCAGCAGCTGTTCGATGGGCGATTCTTTTTCGCCGGGCATCATATACTTATACGTCTCGAGCGTAGGGCGGGGATCGGCGATCGAGTTGATGACCCAGAGGTCGGCCACTTTTCGCATATCCGATTTTGACATGGCGAAATGTTTGGAATCGGGGCTCCAGAAGATTTGGGCAGGCTTGCGTTTGTCCTTGTTCTTCTCCTTATCGACGTTAGTCTCGCCACCGCCGCCGAGAGCGCCGTTGCCGTGATAGCTGTCATTTTCTACGCCATCGGTCGTCAGGGCATGTTCGACGATGGTGCTATCGTCTTCGTTCTTCAGGGCTTTTTCATAGTTGGCGTGATCCATCCAGAACAAGTTGAAGTGGCGGCCGAAGACGATGATGTTACTGTCGGGGGAAATGCTGGCCCAGTTGGGTTTGTGTTTGGGTTTATTATAGTCTTTCAGTTCGGTAAGGGCGCCCTCGGTGAGATTGTATTCGAAGTAGTAGACTTTCTTTTCCTTTTCTTTATGGGCGCCGGTCTTTGCCGTGCCGGCGTCTTTTTTAGCGGCGGAGTCTTTTGTGTCGACGTCCTGGGTGCTCTTGACTTCGAACTGGATCCAGTTCTCATCCCGGATGAATTTCAGGCTATCGAGCCCGAGGTGTTTGGCGTCGAAGGGATCTTTGACGATGCGGGAGATTGCGGCGGCCATTTTATCGTTGTCGAACATAAGCTGGCGTTCTGCTTTTACCGGATCGACGATATACCATTTCTTTCCTTCGGTCGTCTCGTACATGTACCAGAAGCGATCGCTCTTCTTCAGCCAGTGGGGATCTACTGAAGTGCTGAAGATCATTTTTTCGAGTTTTTTGGAGGAGAAACGAGCGGCGAGCTGGTAATTGGCTTTAACGGCAGGGTTCTGCTGACCTGGCTGGGCCATCAACGGCGCCGGAGGGGCGATCAGGCAAATGGTGGTGAGTATGAGGCATGCGATCAGAATCCGGGACATAAGCAGTTGCGTTTTATACTGCTATATATGATTTCTTTCTGATTTTGGTGTGGCATATCCACGCACGGCCGCATGACCGGATGGACGGATCGGGGGGAAGAGGCGGCTACAGGAGGAGGGGCCCGGGGTGGGGGCTTTTGAAAAACGCCACAAATTTCTATTTTTGATCTATAAACATCACCCCAAACCTGACTATGAGACCGATGATCCCATTTATACCCGGCTATTTTTATTATATCTCTCTCGGATTACAGGCGATCTGTGTCTTACATTGTATCAGGAAGAACAATCAGCAAAAATGGATCTGGATCATCGTTTTCCTGCCGCTGATCGGTTGTATCGCCTATTTTTTCAGCGAGATCGTTACAAGCCGGGACCTTGGCCAGCTGCAGACAGGATTTGGATCACTGTTGAATCCCACCGGCCGGATCCGGCGGCTTGAAAACAACCTGCGGTTTACCGATACGTTCAATAATCGGGTGATGCTGGCTGATGCCTACCTGTCGGTCGCAAGGACGGATGAAGCTATTGAGCTCTACACCTCCAGCCTGACCGGCGCATTTACAGAGAATGACTATGTGCTGAAGCAATTAATCGGCGCCTATTTTCAGCAGGGACGATATGCCGAGCTCATTCCGTTGGCCGAAAAGATTTATAAACGTCCGGAATTCCCGCGTACTAAAGCGCACGTTCAATATGCCTGTGCACTTGGCTACACAGGTGACAATGATGGCGCTGAAAGGGAATTCAAAAAATTAAAGACCCGATTTTCTGCTTTCGAAGCAAGGTATCAGTATGGGATGTTTCTGCAGCGGGCGGGGCGTATCGAGGAGGCCCGACATATCTTTAAGGACATAGCAGAGGAGGCGCCCCATCTCAGTGCGAGAGAGAGGAGATCAAATCAAGCCTGGATCATGAAGGCTAAGGAGGAATTGAAGCGTGCCTGATCCGTGCTGATCTTTATTTATTCATCATCTGTTTGGCCTCGATACTCAGGGTAGCGTGGGGGACGGCCCTCAACCTTGCTTTATCGATCAATTTGCCGGTGACACGGCAAATGCCATAGGTTTTATTCTCTATCCGCATGATGGCTTTTTCGAGATGGTCGATAAAGGTGATCTGACGGCTGGCCATCTGGCTCAGCTGCTCTCTCTCCATGCTCATACTGCCATCTTCCATGGTCATGTAACGGGCATCGTCATTATCACCGCCCATTTCGTCCTTGCGGGTGATCAGACCCTGAAGATACGCCAACTCTTTTTTAGCTGCATCCAGTTTACGGTTGATCAATTCTCTGAATTCTCCAAGTTCTGCGTCGCTGTATCTCATAGTGGGTCCAGTTTGTTCCTCTTGAGGTGTGTCTAATACTGATTTTGTAAATTCAGGCTCGTATTTGCGAACCGTTTTTGTTTTCATTTCCGGGATGACCACCTTCACCGGTTTGGGTGGGGCGGCAGGTTTCTTAGGTTCCGGTTTGACCGTCACGGGCGGCGGTGGTGGAGGGGCAGCAACGAAGGGCTTACTGGTCGTCACGACGGGAGCCTGTTTGGCAGTGGGTGCGGCAGTCGGCAGGGCAACCGGCTGCGATTTCACGGCGACCTGCGTTTTGGGGGCAGGGCCGGGGGCGGCAGCAGTTGGCTTAACGGCCGATGGGGCCTTTCCGGGAGCAGCCGGCTTGGAAGTAGTGTTAGTGACTGGTTTGGATATATTGGATACAGTAGGTTTTTTAGCTGGCACGGAAACGGGTTTTTTAGCCGGTGATGATGGGGCAACCTTTTTTGCTACGGGTTTGGCAATACTCTTAGCGGCCGGGGCCTTCTTAGCGGTCTTGCTGCTGCCTGACGAGTGGGCAGGTTTTGAAGCCGCTTTTTTGGCCGGAACTATTTTCTTGACATTAACCGTCTTTTTAGCGGGCTTTGCCGCCTTCTTCTTGGTTGCCATACAGTTAGGCTTTTTTTGTAACGAACACTTTTAAAAGAATATCATTCACTTCAATTTCGGTGCCATCCGCCGGTTCCTTAACCAATTCAAGGGAATCTGCCAAAATTTCCGTGCAAATATATTCATTAAAAATGGTTAAGGAATCCTTGAGAGCGGGTACGTCTGCTACTTTTACCAAAATTCTGTCTGTCAGGTCGTATCCGTTGTCTTTTCGGATCTTCTGGATACGATTGACGAATTCTCGGGCATTGCCTTCCTGGGCTAGTTCGGGGGTAACAGTCACATCGAGCGCGACCGTCAGGGCATTTTTATTGGCTACCACCCAACCTGGGATATCCTCACTGGTGATTTCTACATCATTAAGCGACAATATTATGGGTTCTTTATCAATAAATAAAGTAATATGGTTATCTTTTTCCAATTTTGCTATCTCTTCCTGCGAGAAATTGCCAAGGGCCGCGCTGACAGCCTTCATTTTAGGTCCCAGCCGCTTGCCGAGAGCAATAAAATTGGGCTTTATCTTTTTCTTGATAAACCCTTCACTGCCGGACAGGTATTCTATGGCCTTTACATTGACTTCGGCCCGGATAAGGTCTTCTACTTTTTCGAGCTGCTGGCGCATATCGGCATTCAACACGGGGACCAGCACCTTTTGCAGGGGTTGGCGAACCCTGATATTCACCTTTTTACGCAGGGAAAGGATGAGGGAAGAGGCGTCCTGGGCCATTTGCATCCGTTCTTCAAGAGACTGGTCGATAAAAGCCGCATTGGCTGTCGGAAAGTCAGCATGGTGGACGGAGGCTGCCTTTATTCGTCCGGTGACCTGGTTAAGGTTGGTGAACAGCCAGTCTGAAAAGAAGGGTGAAATGGGGGCCATGAGGCGGCTAATGACTTCGAGGCATTCATACAGGGTCTGGTAGGCAGAGATCTTATCGTGTTCGTACTCTCCTTTCCAGAACCGGCGGCGGCAGAGGCGGACGTACCAGTTGCTGAGGTGTTCGTCGACAAAGTCTTCCACCAGGCGGCCGGCTATGGTGGGCTCGTAGTCGTCGAGGCTGGCGGTTACTTTGGTTATCAATGTGTTGAGCGAAGAAAGGATCCAGCGATCGATCTCCGGACGATCTGCGGGTGGGATATAGGCCTCTTTAAAGGCGAACCCATCCACGTTGGCGTAGAGGACGAAGAACTGGTAGGTATTATATAAGGTGCCGAAGAATTTGCGTTGGACTTCGCGGATACCCTCGATGTCGAATTTCATGCTCTCCCAGGGGGAGGCGTTGGTGATGAGATACCAGCGGGTGGCATCGGCACCGAACTGGCCGATGGTCTGGAAGGGGTCGACGACGTTACCGAGACGTTTGGACATTTTATTGCCACTCTTGTCGAGGACGAGGCCGTTGGAAACGACGGTTTTATAGGCGAGGCCGGGATAACGGGCCTCGAGGTCGGCGGGCTTAAGGCCGAGCGGTTTCAATTCTTCGTGAACGGATTCCTTTATAAGAGCGGCGATGGCATGGAGGGTATAGAACCAGCCGCGGGTCTGGTCGACGCCTTCGGCGATGAAGTCGGCGGGATAATTCTGCGCGAAGACTTCTTTGTTTTCGAAAGGAAAATGCCATTGGGCGTAAGGCATGGCGCCGCTGTCGAACCAGACATCGATGAGATCGGCCACTCTTTTCATGGGCCGGCCTTTGGGGCTGACGAGGGTAATGTCATCGACATAGGGTTTGTGGAGGTCGGCGGTCAATCGTTCGGAGTAGGCCGTGGGAGTTTCGGCGGCGTTTGGCTGCATGAATCCTGCGGTGACAGATGCCCGGATAGCGGCCTGTAGTTCAGCGATGGAGGAGATGCAGATCTCTTCGCGGTCTTTTCCTTCTTCGGATTCGGTGCGCCACACGGGCAGCGGGGTACCCCAGTACCGGCTACGGCTGAGGTTCCAGTCAACCATGTTCTCCAGCCAGTTACCAAAGCGGCCTTCACCGGTGCTTTTCGGCTTCCAGTTGATGGTTTTATTCAATTCTACCATCCTGTCTTTCAGCGCCGTCGTCCGGATAAACCAGGCATCGAGAGGATAGTATAGGACGGGTTTATCGGTGCGCCAGCAATGGGGATAGTTGTGTTCGTATTTTTCAACCTTGAAAGCGCGGTTTTCTTTTTTGAGCTTTACGCTGATATCGACGTTGACATCCACATAGTTGGGATCGTCCTTATAGTTCTTGACATAGCGGTTACTGAATTCACCGAGACCGTCGATGAATTTTCCCTGCCGGTCGACCATGACGAGGATGCCGATGCCATATTTCGTTCCGACGCGATAGTCATCAGCGCCGAAAGCAGGGGCGGTATGGACGATGCCGGTGCCGTCTTCCGTGGTGACAAAGTCGCCGAGCAACACGCGGAAAGGGTCTCCGCCGGCCGCTGCAGGTGTATTGGCCTCATAGGGCAGAAGCTGTTCATACCGAAGACCTTCCAGATCCGAGCCTTTGAACTCGCCCAGGATCTTCCAGGGCAGGATCTTAGCTTCGGGCGTGAAACCGGCTAAATCGCCGTTTTCGCCTTCGGGCTTGAAGTATTTGGGTAGCAGGGCTTTTGCAAGAACCACATCTACAGGTAAATGCGTGTAAGGGTTAAAGGTCCTGACCAGCACATAATCGATGCGGGGGCCGACCGTGAGGCCCAGGTTCGAGGGCAGGGTCCAGGGGGTCGTCGTCCAGGCCATGAAGAATACTTCATTCTGTCCGGCCAACTTGAAAAGGAATTCGCTGCGGGGATCGCGGATAGCCTTGAACATGGCTACGACGGAGGTATCCTTGACATCCTTATAGCAGCCGGGCTGGTTCAGTTCATGGGAACTGAGGCCGGTGCCCGCAGCGGGGGAATAGGGCTGGATGGAGACGCTCTCATATAACAGGTCTTTTTTATACAATTCACCCAAAATCCACCAAAGTGTCTCTATGTAATTGTTTTCGAAGGTGATATAAGGGTTTTTGAGGTCGACCCAATAGCCCATCATGCGGGTCAGGTCGTCCCATTTGTCTTTATATTTCAGTACTTCCCGGCGGCAGGTCTCATTATACTCCGCAACGGAAATGGTCTTACCGATGTCTTCTTTGGTGATGCCCAACATTTTCTCTACGCCCAATTCGACGGGGAGTCCGTGGGTGTCCCAGCCGCCTTTGCGTTTTACCTGGAAGCCTTTCATGGTTTTGTAACGGCAGACGAGGTCTTTGAGGGTCCTGCTAATGACGTGATGGATACCCGGTAATCCGTTGGCGCTGGGGGGCCCTTCGTAAAATACGAATGGAACGGCGCCTTCCCTTAATTCAACGCTTTTTTCAAAAGCCTGGTCAGCCTCCCACCGGGCCAGTATTTCCTGGCCTATGGCGGGTAGATTGAGTTGCTGGTATTCCTTGTACTTATTGGTCATATGGGACGCAAAATTACGAAAAACGAAGGGATTATACGGGAGATGACTTTTCTGACGGATATCAGATGTTCCGGGGCTTCTAAGTGTTAACTGATTGCAAAATCCTTTCCCCGGAGGGCATAAAAAAGTAAATTTGTGGCGCAGTTATCCACATAGAATGGCTTTTGGCACAATTTATGGTCAGTTATAGGGCAGAAGACAGAAAGTAATCCGGGAGCCAATCCCGATCTATACATAAGATATTATTAACTCTTTCTACGGTTTAGGGTTTAGGGGTTAAAAAGGGGGGTATTCCTACTCCCCTTCCTTTTTCAAATCCCGAGCCACCGAAAGGTGGCTGGTCTGTAAAGGCAGACATTAAATCCTCCCTCCGTTTAGCCTCATTTTTCCTTATTCCGTGTGTTACCTTATTCATGCAGATCCGTAGCCATCCCGTTTTTAATCTCTGATATTACCTGCAAAAAAACCGCTCGTCAAGCACCAAGCCTCATCAAGATCACAAATCCTGAATGACCATTTAGTAAAAAGTTCAGTTCCGGAAAAGCTTCCTTTTTACCCCGGATTTTTATAGCCCCTCGGGTTCAACACAAAAGAAACCCGGGGGGCTATATTACTTTCCCGATCTAATCACCTTATAGATTTTTATGGCGCTCATCAGGATGATGACAAACAGCACGAGGCCGAGGAGGCCCCAGGCCCAACTCATATTTTGCTTGACGACTGCGAGCATGACAATGGCCACGAGAAAAATGGTGGCTACTTCATTCCAGATGCGCAATTGCTGGGAGGAATAGCGGAATATGCCCTTCATCTGTTGGCGATAAATGGCCTGCAAAGAAAAATGGTATCCATACAGCCCGATGACGAAACATAATTTGATCATCAGCCAGGTGGGAAGCGATCCCATGAGTATCCACATCCATGGGCCAAAAATAGCGGTGAGGATGGCGGAAGGCCAGGTGATACTGAGCCATAACCTGCGTGTCATCAATTGTAGCTGGGGCAGCAGGATACTTCTCTCCGGCTCTTCCTTTTCTGCGGCCTCCGTATTATAGACGAAGAGCCGAACCATATAAAACAGTCCGCTAAACCAGGTAACGATAAAAGTGATGTGCAGTGCCTTAATATAATTATACATGGACGAAGGATTGGCTGTATCTCTTTATTCCAGGATCATCGACTGGTCGCCCGCCGCATATTCTCTGACCCAATCCGCCAATGCCTGCACCCACAGCGGGTGAGTATTCAGGCAGGGGATCATGGCATAAGATTCTCCGCCCGCGTTCATAAAAGTCTCTTTACCGCGGATGGCTATTTCTTCCAACGTCTCGAGGCAGTCGCTGACAAATGCGGGACAGAGGATCAACAGTTTTTTAATCCCTTCCTTCGGCATCTCTTCCAGTCTAATGTCAGTGAACGGTTCCAACCAGCCTTTGCCCAGCCGTGACTGGAAAGAATTGCTGTATTTCCCTTCGGGTATATCCAGCAGGCGAACTATTTCCCTGGTCGTGGTGAAGCATTGATGACGATAGCAGGTGGCATGTGCAGGCGACGCCGTTTCACAACAGGCAGCAGATCCGAGACAATGAGATTTGGTGGGATCGGTCTTTTTAATATGTCTGCCCGGCACGCCATGATAAGAAAACAGAATATGGTCATAACCCCCTGCCAGGTAAGGCCGGATCACTTCGCTAAGCGCCCGCAGATAGTGCGACTCATTATAAAAAGGTTTGATGAAGCTCAGCCGGAAGGGATACTTATTCTTCCGGTGGATGTCTGTCGCATATTCCACCGCGGTTTCGTATGAAGCCATGGCATAATGAGGATAGAGGGGGATGGCGATGACTTCCTGCAGGTCCGGCATTTTTTCCAGCAGGCGGGTACAGGCCGCCTCCATCGAAGGGTTCCCGTACCGCATCGCTATTTCCACGGGGACGTCTACCTGTCCCTGTAAAGCCTCCTGCAGCTGGCGGGTCAGCACGATGAGAGGAGAACCTTCTTTGGTCCAGATGGTCTGATAGGCCTCTGCGGATTTGGCCGCACGAAAAGGAACGATGATCCCTCCCACCAGGATCCTGCGGAAAAGATAAGGATAGTCGATGACCCTTTTGTCCATGAGGAATTCCATTAAATACCGGTGTACGTCCTTTGTAGCCGTAGAATCCGGCGATCCGAGGTTCAACAAAAGAATAGCGCGCCTGGAGATAGGTGTCGTCATGATAGTTTGCAAATGTAAGGTATGTACTCATTTTTAGGAGGCTCGGATTCCGCCTGCTGGGTTTGTTAACGGCTCGTTAACCGGCGGCGGCCGATAAATGACACTCTAATGACAGAAAAAATATCCGCATAGGAACTCCTGCAACTACTTTTGCGTACATATTCCAAAGCGGACCACGCGGTCCGCGGCCGAAGGCCCATCATAAGCCAAGCACCGGGGATGGGTATTTTTCGGGGAAGTCATCCCCGGTGCTTCATAAGCTCAAGAATGATGGGAACCAAGGCCTCTGATATTTCCGGTTTTTTTGTAGTAGGGATCAATTATAAGAAGACAGATGCTGCCATCAGGGGTCGGTTTGCAATCGGTAATGAGCAGTACGAAAAGATCCTCACGCTTGCACATTCCTACCACATCACTGAATTATTCGTTTTATCTACCTGCAACCGGACGGAAATCTATGGATTTGCGGATAGCGCCGATCTGTTAGCCGGCTTGCTTTGTACGCAAACGAATGGCGGAAGGGATGCATTCCTCGAGCTGGCGTATGTGAAGAAAGGGCTGCAGGCTATCGAACATCTCTTCGAAGTGGCTGCGGGCATCGATTCGCAAATCCTCGGTGATTACGAAATTGTGGGACAGATCAAGCAGGCCGTAAAGTTTGCCCGTGAACGTCAGTTTATCGGCGCCCTGACGGAGCGACTGGTGAATTGCGTATTGCAGTCCTCCAAGTCTATCAAGAACCAGACGGCGCTCAGCGGCGGGACGGTATCGGTATCATTTGCCGCCATTCAGTATATCCGCGAAAGGATGCCTGACCTGACGGGTAAGAATATCCTGTTGATCGGCACCGGAAAGATCGGTCGCAATACCTGCCATAATATGGTAGATTATCTTGGGACCCGGAATATCACACTGATCAACCGCACGGAAGAAAGAGCTGCTGCTCTGGCTGCCGAGGCAGGCGTAGGCTATGCCCCTATGGAAGAATTAGCAGACAGGGTCGGCGCTGCCGGTATCATCCTTGTGGCCACGAATGCCGAGCACCCTACTTTACTCCGTTCCTATCTGGAAGGTAAGGGCGATAAGCTGATCATTGATCTATCGATTCCCTGCAACGTGGAAAAATCTGCGGCAGAACTGCCGGGCATTACCCTCGCAGGCGTAGACGATCTGTCGAAGATCAAGGACGAAACCTTACAGAAAAGAGAGGCCGAGGTTCCGAAGGCAAAA